>JACCDO010767393.1_pt1 | contig 11604 bp, 3 predicted proteins | sample 7446101 | NCBI WGS metagenome assembly JACCDO01 (sample SAMN15323440, study PRJNA562643) | freshwater metagenome | isolation source: river surface water | place: USA:Blue River Watershed | collected 2017-08-16
TCGAAAAATTGAAATTCATGCAGCAAATGAAATTGAAGTCGTTAAAAATAATATTGTGTTTTCAGACGATGTGGTGTTATGCTGTAAAGAATTAATGGCTAAATTAAAACCAATAGTAAAACAATGCGCTGAAAAATCATACTCAACAATAAAACTTATACCAACTCCAGATGAAAGTGATTCAAAAAAAAAGAAATCTAAGAAGGCTATGCCCACCAAAACTGCAAATGTTGAAGCAATACAATCAAAGAAAATTCCATATAGTATAGGTCTAAGTCTAAGTGCACATATACGTGCAGCATTGGTAGAAATACTATACCAAAGACAACAACAGCCCATATCAATTATTTGTTTGCCTGGATTGTGTGAAATTACAAAAAAATGTGATATCTCAGGTGAATTTGTTGAAATGTTGCCAGATATTGAAGAATACGATGAATTGGTATATAATATTGCTTGTTATTTAGAGAGCGAAGAAATTCTTTTATCAAGTGTCCAATTTAATTCTGAAATGCATCAAGAGATGTGTACTATTCCAAAATGTAGCTACATTCATGATTCATATGAAATTTTGTTAGCTAATTGGCATCTTCATTCTGTAAGTGGAAACAAACTTGAGTCTTCTCACATGATTTCATCAATACTTTTGAATTCCGCAAATAAAAATACAGGTAGTAATAAGGTAACACTATTTGATGGTGGATTAAATGGTAATTCGAAATTATCTTTGTCAAGTGTTGAAGAATTTGGTCGTCGTAGTTATTTATCGTACGAATTTGTCGAAAGTTCAATACGTCAGATATTATCTGATTCTGTCCTGAAAAACTTATTTAACATTATTTTATCTTCAATATTGGTATTTTTTGAGGACCCATCTCCAATTATACGGGCAAGACTTGTTAAAACATTGAATGTTATTCTTGATTCTGATCCAAACTTGATCAAAACGGATGAGATAAAAAATGCAGTTACTGATAGGTTTAATGATATTTCTATTTCTGTCAGAGAAGAAGCTGTAAAATTAGTTGGAAATTTTATGAGTAAAGGATTTGATATTTCTAATGGTTATATTGACGGACTTTTGGTAAGATTGAGCGATAAAGGATTATCTGTTAGAAAAGCTGTAGTCAATATTTTCAAGGATATTTTATTAGAAAATCCTGATCATGCGAGATATAATGAATTATGCATAGCTTTATTAGATAAAATGTCGTTACCAAAAGAAGAAGATTCTATTAAAGAATTAATAAAAAATACTTTTCAACAGTTATGGTTTTCTCCTTATAATACATCTAAGTTAATAAATCCACTAGCATTGAAACGGTTAAGCTCGATAAATTCAGACGATTCCAAATCAGTCGACTTGAGTATTAATTCTGTGCCTAAAATGGGAAGTAATTCCTTGCCTTATGAAGACTTAGATAATGAAAGTGCCTCAAGTAAAAACAATTCTCCATCATTGTGCACAGACTCAAACGCAACAAGTAAAAGTAAATCACGATGGAGGTCATCATCAAGTGATAGTGTTACCTGTAGTAAGGATATACTAAAAAGTAAATTGGTCGCTACTTCCGGTCAAATTGTCGACGTTGTCGGTAATTATTACATTGAAAACAATCAGTGGCTAGTGAGCCTAATACGTGAGATGTTACATGGTAAACCACAAGGAGTTGAAATTACTTCGCAAACAAAACTGAGACAACAAGAAACGTTACAGCAATGTGAAAATCTAATATCAACAATGATCGACTTGCTATTAGTAGCAGAAGAAGCATTAAATAAAGAGAAAGTAATTTCCATTATTGCCACTTTATCCATATTTTCCGAGGCTCATCCATCATTAATAATTCCACATATTTGGACACTTGCACCATATTTAAAAGGTGAGAATGGACTAAATAGCCAAGAGGAAGCATTGATATGTCTTAAGGTTACGAATATATTATCTTCTGCTGTAGTTATTGATGGCGTTTCCTTTCATACAAAGAATGACGAGCTTTGCAATGATTTGACTAATATTGCATTAAAATATGGGGGTAAAAGTGTCGATGCAGCAGTATCGTGTTTAGCAAAGCTATGTGTTCATCATTTGAATGATTCGTCTGCTTTACTCTCTCTTGCAAATAAATGTTTCCATCCAATTGTTATTATTGCAAAAGCTATTCTTAGCTCTTCACCTGCTGCACCAATAAATGAGAAACAAATCGCGCAATTGCAACGCTGTTTAGTAGTGTTAGGCAATGTATGTCTGCATTCTAGAAAATGCCATAGCTTATTGTTAAAAGATATCGATCTTGATAAAATTAACTATGATAATTTAGAATGTGCTTCAAAAGATGTTCGTTCATTTGATAAAGGGCTGAAACCAAAATGTATTTATGGGATGGCATACGCTGCTATATTATTTGCATTAAAGCTTCCAAATATACCTATTCAAGTCCGAGCGATTCAAGCATTATGTGGTGTCTTTGTTGGTTGTCCAAAATTAATGATGTTAGCTGAAGAAACTGGGGTCATTAAAATTCTTTTTTCTCATGAGGATGCTAGACTAGAGCGATTTCTACAATCTTTAAAAGAAATGTTAGTCATTGAAGAAATGCGGCTTGAAAATGGGCTTGCATTAAGTGAGATGAAACAATCTGGTGTCAATTTAGGCAATAAAGTATTAGGACCGAATGAACAAGATGCTGATACGTCAGTGGCAGGATTTGTTCTTTCACAACACATGACTACTTTATTATCATTAACTCATCATAATAATGCATGTATTCGTTTTGAAACTCTTCAATTATTAGGCACAATGCTCCGCCAAGGAGTTATATGCCCACTAGAGGTAATCTCTCTGTTTGTTGCTATGCAAGGCGATCCTGATCAACATATACGAAAAGAATCTCTTCGTTTATTGCACTTGGAGGATGAAAAACATCCAATATTTCTTGATAATCGAGTAGTGGAAGGTATGGAGATATCATATTTACATCAAATTAAAACAATTGGTACTGCTTTACCACTCGATGAAATTATATCAGATGACAGTAATAATGATATTCAAACAACAATATCTTACTCATCAATTTTCAATTCAATTTATACTACATGTATACAATCAACTCGAAAGCGTCGCAATGATTTTTTATATGGCCTACTAAAAAGAATGGAAGTTATGTTGGAAAGTTTAAGAGTTTCAACTATTACAGTAAAAAGTGCAGGACAAATTTGGGAAACAATATCATTTTTAGCAACAACAATGTGCCATTTTTCATTTGATCATTATGAAGAACCATTACAATTAATATATTGGATAAACCGTAATATTCCATTAAATTCATCGATTTTGTTAACATCTATGCGTGAATCATTACTCAACTTTGGTGCTAGCAAAAGAGATGTGTCAAAAATGCAAGGTCCTGCCGTCGGATCTGCACCTGGAAAGAAAGACATTAAAGAAATTTCATTAGAAAAAGAGAAAAATTCAACAGGATGGGAAGACGGTTTAATATTTGATGAAAATGTTTTGAAAGAAAAGTTATCTGGCAATAATACATCAACTAATGATATCATTTTACTCGAAAAGTTAGTAGTAAAATCAGCTGAATCAAGAGGGTGTGAGGCTTTATTACGTGTTAAGTCATATTTAAAAACTATATATTCAATTTCAGATGAAAAGTGTCAGCAATATTCACCAAATGATCCAGTAACATCAGTTAATGCAAATGCTGATCGTATTAAACTAAACGATTTGACTATAAGCCTATTTTTATCATTGCCTCCTTATGTTACTGATATCCAGCGAAATATATATAACTACGAGCCACAAGATTATTTGAAAGATAAATATAAAGTTGCGTGTTCTATTGTTCATTCATGTTTGGCTGATTATAATCGTTTAACGGCAATATTGGAGTCAGGTCCAGAAGATTTTATGTTGGCTAAAAGTAAGAAGAGAAAAAATCTGAAAGGTAATCAAATTGAAGTGAGTAAAAAGCCAAAAAAAAATGTTAAAAAATCATCATCTCCACCTCAAACAAAATCGAAAAAAAAGAATAAAAGAAAACTAACAGGAACTACTTCAAGTGATGATGATGACGATGAAGATGATGAAGATGATGAGGATTATTAATATAGTTAACATACAGCATAATAAATTCTTCAAAAAATCATGCAATTATTGTATATGATGAATCAATCGATTTGTAATAATATTCATATTGTAATAAATTATCAATTTCTTTCACTTTAGTACTATCCACTCATTTCGAACAGTGCTTGCAAGTTGCCGAATACTTCGCTTCTTATCATCCAACACTTTTCCAACTTCTTTAATAACTAATGGCTTTAATGGATGTATTTTTGAATATGGAGCTTGTACTAAAAACAATAAACATTTTAACGAATTTTGTCGTAATAACGATGATTTAGAGTCTTGGCTAATACTTAACAGTACAGGGACAATGGATGAGAAATGCGGAATGAAATTTTCCATAAAATTTGAATCAAAAAGCATCACCAATAATTTAACAGCATGATTTTTTAATATGCTACCCAAACTTTCACTGTGTTGAAGATCAACTTTATTACAAGTTATTGTTAATGATTGCACTATTATTATTACTAAATCATTGATACAACTGCTTAAAATTGTAGTATTCATACCGCATGCTAAGCCAGTGACTAATAATAAACAAATATTAGTTTTATTTGTCTCGATTAAACTTGTTTTGTACATTTTAATAGAACTTAATAAAGGATTAAATAAACGAGACCAATATTTTTGCCGCCATAGTGGATTAATATTATAACCACCAATACTACTTAAATAACAATTATGATCTCTTGTTAAAATTGATATGTTACTTGCTGTTATAATATTTTCATCATCTATAGTGTCCGATAATAATAAATTAATGTAATACTCTTGCATCGATTCTTTATCACCAATTCGTTTAATATCCTTACGTATAATTAAACTTTTAATCATCCACACATATATTATACTTAAAGGATAATGAACTGATGACATTGGCCTAATACTGGTATACTTATTTTGAACTGCATTTACTAACAATTCAAAATTAGTTCCACTTGGTAATTTGTTTACTAATATTGCAACTAAGTATTGAAGATCTGTATAATTACTAATAATATTCGCAGATACAATTGACTTGTCGATTGAATATAACGCAAAATGAATTATTCTTTCAATTAACTTGGCATCAAGTTGCTGTTCACCATTAATTAATCCTTGAAACGCCGAATAATTTAAATATGATAAAAGTGAAGTAACTACAGATATCATTACATCCGTAATAGAGTTGTCATTATCATAATCTAATAATTTAGTAAATCTGCATATATTAGAAATCAAATTAATTTGATACATAATTTGATCACTCATGATTAATATGATTTGTCTAATAAGGTTACACACCTTTTTATTGAATAAAATGATACCTGGACCAGTAACATTATTTAAGAGGGCCCAATTTATTAATTTAAACAGAAATGAATCATTTATATCCGGTACTTGATGAATTAGATTTCCAACTAAATATTTAGTTCTCTCAATGTCGTAAGAATTATAAACTGTATCAGCACTGATAGTATGAAACATTTCCTCAGAAGGAATCAATTCAATAATTGCATCTAACGCTATATTTTGAATTTCAATAGTTGTTTTACATGATTGAGAGATCGCTTGATCAAACAAAAATGGTAATGCTACCTTGGTTATTGATGTAACAGGTCCTTGTTTCGATAATGCTGCTAACGTATGAAACATTTTTTTCTGAACTTCAATGTATTGAGATGTTGATAAAAAGTTATAATATTCATGAAAGCTTAATAATCGTTTAATACAATTATTATTAATAATGTCTTCATAACAAGATTGAGTTGAAACTGTAGATAGTAAAGTTGAACATACTTTAATAATTTCTTCAGTACCAGGTCCAGTAACACCTATAATTTTATTATTATTGGTATGCAACCACAAAGCTTCTATACCATACAAGTTTATGTCAGTCATCATAGTTATAAATAACGATAAATCATTTCCATTTAATTGATTTGGACTGCATAATAATAACAAATCTTTCATACATTTCACTGCTTCAGTAATTGTTGTATTTACATCGATTGTCAAGGAAACAGGGATACTAGAAAAATCACCAGTACCAATAAAGTTACTATCTTCTACCAATTCTAATGGTTTAAATAAGTTAGTAATCGTACCAAAAATTGAAGTTATGAAACTATTTAATGGATTGAAATCATTTGCACTAGATATATCAACATTTAAACATAATATGCTTTGTAATAACTTAGATAATATGATAAACGATGCAGATGATACTTGATTGGAATTAGTTGATGATAATGAAAGTGATGGGAAATATCTAATTCCTCTTCTACAACTTTTAACATGACTAGATAATACTTGTCTTATATTTTCAATTGAAATTATTAATTTTGGCATCAAAATGGGTATCAATTGATCAACAATAATCTTAGAACACAAAATATTTGTCTTTGAGATAGCAAACAATATATCAGCTATTTTGGAACCTTTTATACCTTCAATATTATTCATTAATTCTGCTATTGAATGCTGTATCAAATATTCTGTAAAATTATTAAACGATTCGACATTCTTAGCATTAATTCCTATAAATGCAACTATTTCTGTTATCGATACTAACGCTTGATTGACATCAGATTCAGAAATTTTTTCAAAATTATCTGCTTCAGTCATCATTTGGTCGGTATTATTACTTATTATATCAAATAATGTCATTGCAATTTTTTTTAAATAACTTTCATATTTACCCGAATTTTTATCCAACATTTTTTGCAACAATATATTACATCCATCATTACTATTGCGACACAATTTAACTAAACATATCATTGACCTTACTCTACCAATTGCAATATCAGACACTAAATTTTCTGTAAATAATGTTATTGTATAACTTTTCAATAAATTATTATGACATAAACAATCTTCTAATGTATTTGTAAGAATTTCATTTGTAATACCATGTGGATTATCTGCAGGAGGGACAAATGTGATAGGAAAATAACAGGCAATAACATTAAATAAATGTAATTTCATTTTGTCATCAATATCATTATATATTTGTAATAATTTATATATAATTTGCAAAGCAGATAGCAAACATCTTGGATCTCTTTCACCTTCAATACTAGATAATATATCTTCAACTATATCATTCGGATTAATGGTTTGATAATTATTATTATATTGATCTTCAGATATTAATTGTGATGTTGATAATGTCATAGATAATAAAGTATGAAATAATTCAAAAACTTTAAATCTTATTGATTGCACAAATGATTGTATATCTTTTAACTCATTAAAAATAGATTGATAAATTGTAATAATATCACAATATTTTTGATTAAATGATTTTCTATATTTTACTAATAAACCATTAATAGCTATCAAACTTGGTAATATTGATGGATAATCACCTAAACGTCGACAAAAAAATATAACTAATAAATTTAACACTTGACCATCAAAATGAAGTTTATTTAAATCAATTTTATTAATAATTTCTGCTAATAATAATGTAGAACGATTTCTTATTTTATCATTTACATTAGTCAATGAATTTTGTAACAAACCAATTAAATCATTAAATGTTATTGTTTTACATGGAAATATATCTTTTAATGTCTTCGGAGTAGTAGTTGCAGCATCCATTGCAGCAGTCAAAACATTAACTATTTTTGGTTTGGATTCTATTCTTTGTAATATCCATTCAAATGATGAATGAATAATTTCGTCGTCATAATTATCATCTTCAGTAAATATTTTGATATTTTCTTGCCAGTTCTCAAAAGAACTTGTAGTTAATGACGACATTTTTAATAATTGGTCCAATTACGAACCAGAATTTATGTTGCTTTCCCGGCTTTTGTTTTTTCTGTGCTTGGCGTCGCTAAGTTGGCGATGAATTATTCGGTACCGGTATTTTTCAAAAAATTACAAAAATTTATTGTGTGTTAAAAAGTCTTTACTCTAACTAATATAGTCTAATATATCTCTTTGTAAAGATAATTAGATAGACCTATGAGAAGATAATATATCAGCAACTGAAAAAACTACCTACAATTAATAAATATTTATTATTTTAACTTCGAATAATTTGTTAAAAACATTTAAATAATTCTAACATATATATTTGTAGAAAATGTTAACTTGTAAAAGGAATAATCAAATAAATATTATACTCACCACTTGAGTATATATTCTATTTTATCGCTAATTCCGGCTCCTGGGTAGGTTTCGTGACGAGCGTCCAGAAAAGAAGAAAAGAAGTCAGTAGGTTCCTGCGATCATACGCGCTGCTTTTTACGATCCATATGATGATGTCCCAGCGTTACTTTCAGTCACTTTCCAATCGCCGTCAATTATCAAAAATTGGAAGAAATTTTGTACAATTAACTACTTTACCATATTCATCATTGAAAAAAAATAACACAAATATTGTTTATAATAATAATGTAGGAAAACAGAATACCACAATTGTGACACCACATCGGACATTTTTAAATTGGGTTAAAAGTGCACCAACATATAACCATTTAAAATCTCATATAGCAATAATGGAATCTATTAAAAAAACTGATGACATAAATCAAAAATTAAAATTAGTTAAGTCATTAAGTGCATTTCATCCTGCAGTTGCATGTAAAACAATTGAAATATTATTAACCGAAGGTTCTTTGCCGTTGAATGAAGATGTATTAAAAGAATACATTTTTGCTGCATCATTTAATAGAAAATCAATTGATTCATTAAATATTAACGCATTAATATCTATTATTCAAAAAAATAGTGTGAATGGTACTTTTATGAATAATGAAAGCACTAAATTATCTACTGGTATGTTATCTGGAATGCTAACTAAAGGTTCTTCATCAACTGATCCAATATATATGAAAACTGTTGCACCATCATTTCGTGAAAAATTAGGTAGTGAAGTATTAAAATTGCTATCATTTATGTTTATGATTGCATTTATATATTCATTGATTGATTCAGGAAAAGCAACAAATCCAAATAGTAAAAGTGTTGGTGGTATATCAAGTTTTTTATCGTCATCAGTTGTCCATCAAGCAGAAAAAAGTAATAAGTCATTTAATGATGTCGTCGGTATTGATGAAGCAAAAGCTGATTTAGAGGAAATTGTTCAATATTTAAAAAATCCACAAAAATTTACAAGATTAGGCGGTAAATTGCCAAAAGGTGTACTACTCACTGGACCACCAGGTACTGGTAAAACTCTATTAGCACGAGCTATTGCTGGTGAAGCTAATGTCCCATTTTTTTTTGCATCTGGTTCAGAATTTGATGAAATGTTTGTTGGTGTTGGTGCTAAAAGAATAAGAGATTTATTTGATGCAGCAAAATCTAAAGGACAAGCAATAATATTTATTGATGAAATCGATGCAATTGGTGGTAGTAGACATTTGAAAGATCAATCAGCAATGAAAATGACATTGAATCAATTATTAGTTGAAATGGATGGCTTTGAAGAAAATACTGGTGTTGTTGTTATTGCGGCAACAAATTTTCCACAAGATTTAGATAAAGCATTAGTTCGACCTGGTAGATTTGATAAACATGTTGATGTACCATTACCAGATATTGGCGGCAGAAAAGCAATATTAGAATTGTATTTGAAAAAATTACAATTATCAAAAGATGTTAATGTCGAAATATTGGCTAGAGGTACACCAGGATTCTCAGGTGCGGAATTATTTAATTTAGTTAATCAAGCTGCATTAAAAGCATCTATTGATGGTCTTAATAATGTTACAATGCAAGCATTTGAATACGCCAAAGACAAAATTTTAATGGGTGCTGAAAAACGATCAGCAATTATTAGTCCTGAAACAATGAAAACAACTGCATTTCATGAAGCTGGTCATGCATTAGTTGCTATGAAAACTGATGGTAGTAATCCAATTCATAAAGCTACTATCATGCCAAGAGGTAGAGCATTAGGTATGGTTATGCAATTACCTGATGGAGATCAAACATCATATTCAAGAAAACAAATGTTTGCACATTTAGATGTATGTATGGGTGGTAGAGTTGCTGAAGAACTTGTATTTGGTCCAGAAAATGTTACCAGTGGTGCCTCAAATGATATTTTACAAGCTACAAGATTAGCTACAATGATGGTAACAAAATACGGTTTAAGTGACAAAGTTGGTATAATACATTTTGACGAAAAAATTAGAGCAAGTAATGAAACACAAAAGTATATTGATGAAGAAGTAAAATTAATTCTAACTGAAAGCTATAATAGGGCAAAAAAAATTATTGAAACAAATAGGAAAGAATTAGATATAATCGCTAAAGGTTTACAAGAATATGAAAGTTTATCAGGCAATGAATTAGTTGAACTATTAAAAGGAAATAAACCAGATACAAGTAAAATTGGTAATCGTAATCAACAACCATCAAGAGATTTAAAACCAATTGCACAGATAAATAAAGATCAAATCAATGTAAATAAAAATTAAACGAACAAATTATGTAACTTGTTTTATTGACTTGTGGACTTATTGAGAAATACTCTCTGAAGTCTCAAAATTTTGGTTCCACACCTTTTTGCCTTAATGGTGTGCCGTTCTAACCCCGACTCCTAATGTAAAACCCCGCTCAAACCTTGACGCCTATGCGACGCCTAGTTTGACTTCGTAAAGTGCAGTAAGGGCGACAGGTGTGGAACGGGGCAGTATTTTATATTCTATCCGTTATGCTTGTTCCCACATTTTTCAACCCGCCGAAAAAACCGAAAAAAAGACCCATTTTTAAAAAGTCCCAGAAAAGTAAAAAATCATCTACCTTCCTATTTTCCTATATTCCACTCCAAATGCCAGAAGCGAAACAAAAATGGAGTGATTGGATAAAGAAATGGTATTTAGCTGTTTTTGTAACCTGTAGTGCTATTATAAATTTCTTTGAGTCAGTCAAAGCTAAATTACAAAATGAGTTAAATAAATTTATTGTTGTTCCAATAATTCATTTCTTTCTACAAAATAAAGAAAAATATTGTGAAAGTATTTCGTCTATATCTGTTGCTTACTGGAAGGAAAATATTGAAGAGTGCGAAAATATTATAAATTATATTTACACTGGTTATGTTTTTGGAGCATTTTTATTATTCTCTATTTTAGTATTAAATTCTTCACATATTTATAAATTTTGTATGGAATTATTAGCAAATAATAATGAAGCAAGAAGAGAAGGGGGAAGAAGAACCGAAGAACAAAGAATTGAAACAAACATAACTACACAAGTTAATAAAAATAAAAAATTAGCCAATGAAAAACTGGCAGAGATATTAAATAATTTGTTGGATGCTTTATCTATAATAGAACTACCTACAAACATTAAAAAGACAAGCTATATCATTCGAAGCAGGACAAATTTTTTCTAAATTTGATATAGATGGTGATGGTAAATTGAATAAAAAAGAGTTTGAATCATTAATACAGAATTATCCTGAATTATCTAAATTAGCAGGAATTAAAGGAGCCGATGTAACGGCGAACAAA
>JACCDO011183964.1_pt1 | contig 11604 bp, 13 predicted proteins | sample 7446101 | NCBI WGS metagenome assembly JACCDO01 (sample SAMN15323440, study PRJNA562643) | freshwater metagenome | isolation source: river surface water | place: USA:Blue River Watershed | collected 2017-08-16
ACAGATTGGGATCGTGAGGTAGTATGTCAGTCTGCTGCGGTGGGTGGTCACCTTGCGTGTTTGAGGTATGCACACGAAAACGGGTGTCCGTGGGACAGATTGGTGTGTATGTACGCAGCTGCTTGTGGTCATCTTGAGTGTTTGAGGTATGCCCATGAGCACGGGTGTCCATGGAGTATGTTGACGTGTTTATATGCCACCAAAAATGGCCATCTCGAGTGTTTGAGGTACGCGCACGAGCACGGGTGTCCATGGGACAAAGAAACCTGTCGCCAAGCAGCAGCTAGTGGTCATCTCGATTGTCTCAGATACTTGCATGAAAACGGGTGTCTTTGGGATGAAAGAACATGTGAATATGCCGCCCAAGATGGTCATCTTGAGTGTTTGAGGTACGCGCACGAACACGGGTGCCCCTGGGACAAAGAAACCTGTTGTCAAGCAGCCGCTAGTGGTCATCTCGAGTGTTTGAAGTATGCCCACGAGCACGACTGTCCTTGGGATGAAAGAACGTGTGCATATGCCGCCTGTTATGATCATCTAGACTGTCTCAGATACTTGCATGAAAACGGATGTCCTTGGGACTAAATTAACCTAGATAAGAAGACCAAGTAATCTAGGTAAAATACAAATACCTTGTGTATAAACTTTTTTATTCCCCGTCCCCGGTCCAGTATAAAAAATGAACCCCGTAGTCCCCATGTACCCAGATGTCCTGCGCATCATCCTCGAGTATACCAAACATTCAACAATATATGTTGCTGCGGGCTTTGGAAATTTGAGGTGCATGAAACTCCTTTTTAAATTCGACGAAGATTGGAATCTTGATTTAGTATGTGAGTTTGCTGCCTCGCGTGGTCATCTCGAGTGTCTGAAGTATGCCCACGAACACGGGTGTCCATGGAACATTTTGACGTGTATATGTGCAGCCACCAATGGTCATCTCGATTGCCTGAAGTATGCTCACGAACACGGATGTCCGTGGGACGAAGGAGTCTGTGTTAATGCAGCATCGCACGGTCGACTTGACTGTCTAAAGTACGCACGCGAACAAGGATGTCCCTGGGATGTACGGACATGCGAACTTGCTGCACAAAATGGCCATTTCGAGTGTTTAAAATATATAGAGAAGACCAAGTAATCTAGGTAAAATACAAATGTCCAAATTATTCGTGAAACAATCCTTCTTCCTTCGCAAAATGGGTGGACGTCGCGTCGCCGAGGAGTACTCGAGCATGCACAAATTCCGGCACTTTGTGAAAGAAGAAGTCCGTCGCTTCCACAGCCCCAAGCTCATCGAGACCTCCGGTGAATCAGAGCTCGAATGCAACGAGTACATCATGCACTCGGCCCTGCAGCGGTTCCGCCGAGAGTACCCGGCCGTGGAGTTTGAATCGATGAACCCCGTCCCGTTCATCAACTTCGTGATCACCGAGGATGAGTTTGAAATGATGCCCGTGGCCATGCAGGAGACCATCGGCTACGGATACATAAATGATTTAAAACATGAAATTCAAGATGTATAAAATATGAATCCTTCCACTTCCATTCACGTCCTTCATATCATTCTCGAGTACACCGCACACCAAGACATCAAAAGTGCCATCGAGGCCGGCAATTTACGAGGCATCAAGTTCCTCCGAAAACAAGGTTGTGCTTGGGCTGCATGTTTATGTGAGTATGCAGCCAAAAACGGACACCTCGATTGTTTGAAGTATCTCCACGAAGACGGATGTCCATTGAGCGAAAGGGTATCTCGGAATGCTGCTTTACATGGTCAGCTCGAGTGTTTGAAGTATGCCCACGAACACGGATGTCCCTGGAATGCCTGGACATGCGAATTTGCTGCCTCTTATGGCCAGCTCGATTGTCTAAAGTATGCTCACGAAAACGGGCTCTCGACCCTAGACCGGGAAGGGACCGGAGGAAGGCCCATGGGATGAAGATACCTGTTCCAAAGCGGTCTCTTATGGTCATCTCAATTGTTTGAAGTATGCTCACGAACACGGGCTCTCGACCCTAGACCGGGAAGGGACCGGAGGAAGGCCCATGTGACGAAGAGGCATGTGAATTTGCTGCACAAAATGGTCATCTCAACTGTTTGGATGAAGTAACTTGTCGTCTCGAGTGTTTGTGGTATATAGTCGATTGTTTGAGAATTAATAATTGTATACATAAACAATAAATTTTTTTATCCAATCTTTGCTCTTTTACAGATTTCTTTATCCCATGGGCATCCGTTTTCGTGGGCATACTTCAGACACTCGAAATGATTATGAGACTCTGCTCTTTTACAGGTATCTTCATTCCATGGGCACCCGTGTTCGTGGGCATACTTCAGACACTCGAGATGACCACGCGAGGCAGCTTCAGAGCAGGTATCCTCGTCCCATGGGCACTCGTTTTCGTGGGCATACTTCAGACACTCGAGCTGACCATGTGCGGCTGCTCGTACGCAGGTGTCATCTGGCATTTCACACCCATTCTCATACGCGTACTCGAGACACTCGAGGTTCCCATAAGTGGCCGCTGATGCACATACAAAACTGTGCCACGGGCATCCATTCTCGTGCGCATACCTCAAACAATCAAGGTGGCCATAGGTGGCAGCTGCAATGCAGGTATCCTCGTCCCATGGGCACCCGTTTTCATGCAAGTATCTGAGACAATCGAGCTGACCATAAGAGACAGCATCAGCGCAGGTTTCTTCGTCCCATGGCATGTTTTCATATTTTCGAAGGTACTTGATGACTCGCAGATTTCCCTCGCCAGCAGCAGTGACGGTGCTCTCGTGTTCCGTGCATTGGAGGATGATAGATAAGACAGACGGGTCCATTTTTTACACTATTACAGGTTAATACTCTAATGCACACAATCCGTTTTTAAAAACAAGCACGTTGTGATTTATCGCAAAAACCGAGACTTCTCTGGTCTCATCGGCATTATCAAACGTCATTTCTAACGTCGCTTGATTGAGCCGTGAAAAGTCCATGTACCCTCGGTTCGTGCTCGACCATACTTCTTCGGGGTTGGGCATGAAAGAGTAGGAGTACCTGCGGTCGCCCTGCATCTTTTGAAAGAATGACCTGTGTATCCAGGGAACCAACGTTTTGCCGTTGAGTGTGATGCATGCTCTTTCAAAACCGGGGAGGGTGTTCCACGCAAGTTTTTTGACAACGTGGTCGAATCGAGTCAAATCTATGCTCACGGAGGTATTTTTGGCTGGCACTGTCAGTCGCTGCACCTGATGAATGGGCAATTTGTATTCACTGTATTTTTTCAGGATTGAACCCCGCTCCTCATTATCGACGTAGGTGTACGATGCAAAAAATTTAATTCCTCCTTCCGCCTTGTTTTCGTTTAGGTTCACTTTTACGTAGGGTGGGGTGTGGTGAGGCGAGAACAAAAGCACCGGAAACAATGTTTTTTCGAAAAACAACAGTGGAAACAGCATGACATTAGTCAATACGAGATGCTCGGTATACCACCACGTGCTATCATACTTTATAATTGACTGGCCATCGATAATAAATTCAATCGACTCGAACGATTTGAACACCTCCATCGAGCACTCTATGAACATTTTGCTCACAAAATCGCCGGCACGAGCAAGATGAATAGTAAAGTTGTTGGGGTTTTCGATCACCGGGAGTTCGACGATTTCCGTGCCGACATTTTGAAACTCCACTGCATTCGACTGCACCGCGAGCTGAACCAATCCACCACCCATCTCCATTTTTTTACAAACCGATACCCCTTTTTCTTTAAGAGCTCCCTCTGTGCAAGAGCCCTAGCGTTTTGGAACACATATAAAGAAAAGAACAATGCAGATCGGCTACAAGGGTGATGCGTTCGGCGAGTTCCATGAGACCACCACCGGTCACCCTGTCCTTATGGATGCCCTGAAAGTCGCCGGGTATCACAGCAGTCGTACCGCGAACGATGACCTTTGCATCCCATCCAAAGTCTTCCGAACCTTCCCCTTCCACAAGGTTTTCGTCAAGTATGGTCGCTGGAGCTGCAACTGGACCAACATCGTACGTGTATATTGACTTATCAATATAACTCCGTCCCATTATATAATATTTCCCCAGGTGCACATCTCTTCCATGAAGCCCTACATGATCGAGAAGAGGGGGTCTGTCAAGAGGTACCAGAAGTGGGTCGACCAGAAAAAGGAAGCCTTTGCGGAAGAGCAGAGAACGCTCCAAGAGGTGGCTGCCCAGAAGAAACTGGAGCTGGTGCAGCTGGTGAACCAAACCTATGAAATGGAGGAGCGGTTCTTCGGGCACGTCAGACCTCACCCGGCTCTCGTGCTCATGTCGAAGAAATTTGGCATTTCACTCTCGGCGGTCCAAGAGTTTATGATTGCCTTCGCACAAGGAAAAAACATCCCGGTGCCGGTGGAGCTGGTCGGGTTCGCATCCCTGCCAAAGGTCATGGAGAAACTGATGCGAGAGTTTGAAGATTTTAAAAAGAGGGCGACCATTGACCATGTTGTGGAGAGGGTGCAGCGGACCCAGGGGTTTCTTCTCTCGTGCAACAATCACGTGTACAAAGACGACCTCCCGCGACTGGTGCGGTCCCTCTGTTTTTTTCACAAGATCGAGCACCGGTACACCATGCCCCTGAACGCCTATGCCCGCCTCTTCGCCTGCTTCGAAAAAGACAAGTGCCTGACTTTTATGCGCGAGTACGAAATCAACGGGCTGTCCAACAAAGTGCACAAGCTGTGTTTGCCGACATGGTACAAGCGCCAGAGCCGGATGGTGTTGCGCGTCGATACCCCCAACGTCGCCAAGGATATCATCTTGCACTACACGTCCCCGGTCTACTGCTACACCTGCCACCAATGGTCCCATGCGTCGCAGAGACACCCGTCGGATCCGAGAAGAGCATCATGCAGCTGTCCGGAACTTCAAGGGGACGAGAACTTGATGGTGCCCATCATGCAGCTGACCGTCGACGCCGAAAATGCACTGACCTTGAACATTAGCACCCGGGTGACCAGGGTGTTGGCGAACCCCAGATTAAGCCAGCTAACAAAATTTATTTTGATGGACTGGTTGAAATACCGACGCTTTAACCAGTTCTCCCCCGACCATGTTAGATTATTAGAATTAGCTGAAAATGAGCCCTAGAAATTAGAATCCCTTGTAAAAAAATACACTATGTCACCTTACGCACACCCCGAGTTCCGTGAAATCTACGTTCCGGCTCACATTTCTGAAGTGTACTCGTCGGACCAAGTGAACACGTACCGCCGGTTCAATGATGTGTGGACGTGCACCGAAGTCGTGAGCAAGTCGAAGCAGCTCTCTTTCAAAGAATACGCCAAGATGTATTGCTACCAGAACCAGTACGGGTACATGTACATCGATACCAAGCACCCGGAGTTCGACCAGGTCATGGTCCCTGCGCACGTCGACTGCATCGAGCTCTCCAATGGAAACACTGGCACTCGCACCAAGGATGGGTGGGCATTGACAGAAGTTCAGCATGACACGCCACCGATGACCCGTGAAGAGTACTGCCGGCGGTATTGTCGCATGGAAAACGAAATAGGGAGATACGTGTACCACGGCCGAGGTTTTTATAGATTCCTTTCGTGTATGAACCCTAGAAAATAGAACCCATTGTAAAAAAATGAATACGAGCATGCATCACACCCTCGGACCCGAGCATGCCATCCCGGACATTGCGTACCTCTGCATCATTTTGCTCGATGGTTCCTTCAAATATATACTTTTCGATTCCCTCAACCATGCATGGTGCCCGGTGGCCTTCGACCTCTACCATAAACATCGGGAACAGACGCGCTTCTTGGAAACATCACGGGTGATACTGGACGAGCTCCTTCCACATGCGTTGCCATACGAATACTGCAGCAAACGGGCGGACGGAAAGGTGGTGGTGCTCGGATATATTAAAGTTTAGGAACCCTAGAAAATGTAGACAATTGTATAAAGAAATAATTATATCATGGAAACCAAAGCCGTTGAAAGTATTCAATTCGGCATCCTCTCCCCCGATGAAATCCGACGCTTCTCGGTGTGTGAAATCAAATCAGCACTGAGCTACGAAGCCGGGAAGCCGGTGAAGGATGGGTTGTCCGACCTCCGACTCGGCACCATCGATCGCGGTGTCCGGTGTACCACGGATGATGCCGACCACATCAGTTGTCCCGGGTACTTTGGCCACCTCGAACTCGCACGCCCCGTCTTCCACCACGGTTTCCTCAAAACTGTGCTGGGTGTCCTGCGCTGCGTTGGGTATTCATCGTCGAAGATCCTCTTGAAATCCGATGACCCGGACTACATCCGCTGCAAGAAAATCAAGAATCCCAAGCACCGGTTCAAGCAGTTTGTGTTTCACTGTGAGCACCTGAGCATGGATCCGCACACCGAGACCCCGCAGCCCCAGTACCGCTTCAACAGCCAGCAGCAAAACATTTATGCAGAGTTCAAGCAGTCGGACAAGTTGCTCATGACCCCCGAGAAGGTTCTCTGCATCCTTCAGGCCATCAGCGACGAAGATGTCGCCCTCCTCGGATTGGACCCGATATTTGCTCGTCCAGACTGGATGATTATTCAGGTGCTTCCGGTGCCACCGCCATACGTTCGCCCGTCGGTCGCCTTCAATAGCACGAACCGCTCAGAGGATGACCTGACCAATAAACTGATGCAGATTGTAAGAATAAACCGAAACCTGCAGCAGCTGTGCCAAAACAATGCACCGGACACCGCGATCAACGAGCACCTGGACCTCCTCCAGTATCAGATCACCACGTATTTTGACAACACCATCGCCGGGCTGCCCAAGTCGGTTCTGAAAAGTGGGAAGCCGGTCAAGTCCATCAGTGAACGGTTGAAGGGGAAGCAGGGAAGAATCCGTGGAAATCTTATGGGAAAGAGGGTGGACTTCTCGGCTCGCAGTGTCATCACCCCCGACCCGAACCTGCAACTGGATGAACTTGGGGTTCCCAGAAGCGTGGCGCAAATCATGACCGTGCCAGAGGTCGCGACCCCCCACAACCTTGCACTGCTCCAGTCGTATGTGGACAATGGGCCGCACCCGATCAACAATGGCACCGGTGCACGATACCTCATCCGGTCGACCGGGCAGCGCAAGGATTTGAGGTATGCGGACCCCATGCAGTGTGGAGTGGAAATCGGAGACACCGTGGAACGCCACGTGAAGAACGGAGATGTGGTCGTGTTCAATCGCCAGCCCTCGTTGCACAAGATGTCCATGATGGGTCACCGTGTCAAGGTTCTTCCCTACTCCACCTTCCGCCTCAATCTTTCGGTCACCCCTCCCTACAACGCCGACTTTGATGGCGACGAGATGAACATGCATCTGCCACAGAGCCTGGAAGCCAAGGCGGAGATCCAGGAGCTCATGATGGTGCCCAAGATGATCGTGAGCCCACAGGCCAATAAACCGGTCATGGCCATCGTGCAAGACACGCTTCTCGGGTGTCGTCAAATCACCGGTCGCGATATTTTCATCGAGAAGGACGTGTTCATGAATATTTTAATGTGGCTCGAACATTGGGACGGTGTCATACCCACTCCCGCCATCTTGAAACCTCGGCCACTCTGGACCGGGAAGCAAGTATTCGACCTCTTCTTGCCAAATATCAGTCTCGAAAAGAAGAGCTCGTGGTGCGTTCAAATGAACTTGTTCATTAAAAATTTCATGTCACACTTATATTTTCAATAGGCACCCGGACAATGAGAAGAAGGACTTTAGCCCCACGGATACACAGGTTCTGGTGTCGTGCGGCAAGCTTCTGTGTGGCACACTTTGCAAAAGGACGCTGGGTGCATGCGAAGGCGGTCTCATTCATGTCATCTGGCAAGAGTGTGGCCCCAGTGCCGCCCGGAGTTTCATCAGCCAGACCCAGACCCTGGTAAACTACTGGCTCCTGCAACAGGGGTTCACCATCGGGATCGCAGATGCCATCCTGGACAAGGAAACCACCGGCGTGATTGATGGAATTATTTCCGGTGCCAAGCAAGACGTGCAGATGCTCATTCAACAAGGCAAGGGTGCGGAGTCCGAGGCCGTGTTTGAATCCAAAATCAATGGAATCTTGAACAAGGCCCGTGACATCTCAGGTACACCATGAACGTGTTCGTGTCGATCTTATTTTCATGATGAACTTTGTTACATGCATTTCATAGGTACCTCTGCACAAAAGCGTCTCCCAGAAAGTAATTCCTTGAAGCAGATGGTGACCGCCGGTTCCAAGGGTAGATGCAAATGACTTGTTATTTTTATCCGAATACTTTGTTCACGTGTTTCACTATGTGTCACAGGTTCGTATATCAACATTTCGCAGGTCACGGCGTGTGTTGGTCAGCAGAGCGTGGAAGGGAAGCGCATCGCCTACGGGTTCATGGACCGGACGTTGCCTCATTTTTTCAAATATGATCAGGGTCCCGAGAGCAGGGGGTTCGTTGAGAATTCATATTTGAAAGGATTGACACCACAGGAGTTCTTTTTCCATGCGATGGCCGGGCGAGAAGGCCTGATTGACACCGCGGTGAAAACTGCAGACATCGGGTACCTGAACCGTCGGCTGGTCAAGGCCATGGAAGACGTGACCGTGAACTATGACGGAACGGTGCGCAACAGCCAGGGTGAAATTATTCAGTTTCGGTACGGAGAGGATGGCATGGACGCGACTCGCATCGAGAAGCAGTACCTCACCTGGCCCAAGCTCTCCAACGCCCTCTTCCGTCAAAAATATTTGTGGCACGTGAAGGCCGAGGAGCTGCGACTGGAAGAAGACCGGAAGAAGTTCCGAACATTCGTGCAAGAGGGAACCAACCTCCCGGTGCACATGCGTCGCCTCATCCAAACGGCACAAAACAAATTCAAACCCAGGGAAGCCGAGCCACTGGATGCCGCACAGGTCTTCGCGGATGTGCAGAGCATGCTGCGACGGATAAAATGCGAGGACCTGCTGTTTGGTGCACTGATCCGAGACAGCCTGGCATCGAAGAGGGTGATCAAGGAATACAAGATGGGGCCGAAGACGTTCGCATGGACCCTGCAGCAGGTGGAGAAGAGGTACCACGAGGCACTGGCATCGCCCGGGGAGACCATCGGGTGCGTGGCGGCCCAGAGCATCGGTGAACCCGCGACCCAGATGACCCTAAACACGTTCCACTATGCCGGTGTGTCTGCGAAGAACGTGACCCTCGGCATCCCTCGCCTCAAGGAAATCATAAATATTGCAAAAACCGTGAACACGCCGACCCTGACTGTATATCTTAAAAAATTTTGGGCCGAGAACAAGGAACGAGCCAAGGAGGTGCAGGCATCCCTGGAGTGGACCACCCTCCAGCATGTTACTTGTTCCTCTGAAATATTTTACGACCCCGACATCCTGCACACCTGCATCGAGGCGGATCGCGAGTTCATTGCTTCGTTTTATGACCTGCCCGATGAAAACATCCCCCTCGAAAACATATCGCCGTGGCTGCTCCGGGTCACCTTGAACCGGGACATGATGATTGATAAAAATCTGAGGGTGCGCGTTTATAATTGGAGATTTATCAATTTAACATCTTTTGTAATATTTCGTTCTGAAATGAACAGGTCCTGGACATCGTGAAACAAATCAACAGCGAGTTCATGGGTCTCCTCTTGTGCATCGGCAGCGATGATAACGCGGAAGAGCTCACCATGCACATCCGCATCCTCCACGACCCGGCAGTGCCCCTCAATTCCGAGATGGAAGAAAACGAGTTTCTAAAGTTGCTGGAGAACCAGCTCATGACCAAGCTGAACCTGTCCGGCGTCGAGAACATCACCGAGGTATTCATGCGCGAACACGAAGGAGAGATGGTCCTGGATACAGACGGGGTGAACCTGCGAGACACCATGGTCCGGGAAGAGGTCGACCACACCCGCATCTACTCCAACCACATCTGCGAAACCCTGGAGGTCCTGGGCATAGAGGCGGCGAGGAACACCCTGCTCAAGGAGCTCCGGAGTGTCATCGAGTTCGACGGGTCCTATGTGAACTACCGGCACCTGGCCATTCTCTGCGATGTCATGACGTACGCCTATTGATTTGTTTTTGTTTTTGTGTTATATTTCATGCATGAAATACACAGGTATCGAGGCCACCTCATGTCCATCACCCGTCACGGAATCAATCGGGTGGAGACGGGACCGCTGATGCGCTGTTCGTTCGAAGAGACCGTGGACATCCTCATGGAGGCGGCGACCTTTTCGGAGAAGGACAAGATGCACGGGGTGACCGAGAACATCATGATGGGACAGCTGACACCGATTGGAACCGGGTCGTTCAAGTTGATGCTGGATCCGATGATGCTTGCTGCACATATGCAAAGCGAAAGGGTCTATGCACCCGGGTCACCCGAACCCTCACAAAAGGTCTATGCACCCGCATCACCGGAACGTCGCCCCCACCACCCACAAAGGGTCTATGCACCATCAAGCCCGGCGCGAAGATACAGTGGCCCGGTGGCCATGGAAGTGGAGGAGTTCGATCCGACCATGCAGACCCACGACTTGTGGTAGTTAGATGATATCAATTAGTTTTTTATTGTAATAATAATTATCTTCTTCCTCATCATCACCGGAAGAGTATGTACAGATGATGTTTGCCACCATTCCCCCAATGGCTTGTGCGCAAAAGTACTGGACGGTGCAGTTGGTCATGTTCGCGACGTACACCCCCGTGAATGTCCACAGCATCGTCAGCGAGAACATGACCTGGCTGGTGTAAAACGCGAAAAGTTCCAAAAAACCAAGAACAAATAATACCATCTGGTGCGGGATGGGCTGCTCACATTGGATAAATGGGAGAAACAATGAGATGCTGGTGGCCGATGCTAACCATGCGGAAGTCAGTAGCGACACGTGACACGGCAAGCTTTCCTTTTCGATCATGGCGCTGTGGTAAAAACAGGTGGTGGTGGCGATCAACACGGGGATGCACAGCATGAACTCGAGGGCGGTGAACAAAAACTGCCAGACGCCGATGAGAATGAGCCCGACCGACCACAGTGGGCAGATGGTTTTACTTTTGACAATAGCATAGCCTTGCGATGCGAAAATAGGAAACCAAATTGAAAATGCCCAGTTTGGTGGGGTGATCGGAGTGGGAAAGGCCGCTGAAATTATTCGATTGGTGTTCCCGACGGCAATGTTCACGGCTATACAGAACACGTAAGAACATAGTGCAAACGTGCGAGACAATATCATTTTGTTAACATATTAGAGGAATTTTTGTAAAGATAAAAATGAATCTTCAACTTATTAAATGTCATACATGTAAATTGAATTTTAATAAGATTTGTTTAAAGTTCAGTGGAAACTTTGTGGCATACAATCCAATTACGAAAAGACATGTCACCAACGTGTACTTGACGGATATTTATAAAGCCTGGGAGTACCAGTGCCAAGGGAAGTTTTATAAGAGTTAGTGTTCGGGAGCCCTAGCATTTTTAGATTCGTGTAAAAAAGAAACATGTCATACATGATGGTTCTCGGTCAGCGACACCTTTCCTTTGTTCCTCTTTCCGCATTGACTTTTGAAAGTTACCCCGTGTGCAACCTGGT
>JACCDO011776071.1_pt1 | contig 11603 bp, 13 predicted proteins | sample 7446101 | NCBI WGS metagenome assembly JACCDO01 (sample SAMN15323440, study PRJNA562643) | freshwater metagenome | isolation source: river surface water | place: USA:Blue River Watershed | collected 2017-08-16
CTCTCTTCTCTTATATCAATACTAGTAGCGATTTGAGTTGCCAGTGATGTCGTATGCAGATTCTGCATGGAAAGTTGTATCAAGGCCATTGAGTTCATCGTCACGATAAGCGCGGAATCCAATAGTCTTCTGAATAATTGTTGCAATGATCCAAGTCGCCACGAATGAGAATAGAGCTACCGCAACAATTGCAATCACTTGACGATTGAGCTGGGTCATTCCGCCACCAGTAAACAATCCATTTGCACCGGCCGCATTGGCAGTAACGGTTGCCATGAGTCCGATTGCAAGCATTCCGAGGATTCCACCAACGCCGTGGACGCCGACAACATCGAGTGAATCGTCGTAACCAAATTTATATTTGCGCGTTACAGCCCATGCTGAAACAACGCCTGCAATGAGTCCGAGAATGAGTGCGCCAAGTGGATTTAAATATCCGCAGGCGGGTGTAATTGCTACCGCGCCGGCGATTGCGCCAGAGGCAACTCCAAGAGTTGTGGCCTTTCCATCACGCTTCTTCTCATATGCAATCCATGTCATTGCAGCTGCCGCAGTTGAAATTTGAGTATTTATCATCGCTGTCGCTGCAAGTGAACCAGCTGAGAGTGCAGAACCTGCGTTAAATCCAAACCAACCAAACCAGAGCATTCCAGCACCGAGAAGAACAAGCGGCATATTGTGTGGACGCATTGGGTCACGCTTAAATCCATCGCGCTTTCCGAGAACGAGAGCAAGAGCAAGAGCTGCCGCACCTGAGTTAATTTCAACCACGGTTCCGCCGGCAAAGTCGAGCGCCTTTAACTTATCGATGATCCATCCGCCCTCGCCGTTCTGTGCAGCAAATGCCCAATGAGCGACAGGCAGATAAACAAGAGTGATCCAAACGCCAACGAAGATGACCCAGGAACCATACTTTGCGCGATCGGCGATGGCACCGGAGAGAAGGGCAACAGTGATGATTGCAAATGTAAGTTGGAACATCGCAAAGGCGAGTACCGGGATTTGATGGCCTTCTGGTCCTGTTACTTGATCAATAGTTGAAGAAAGACCTAGGTAATCAAAGCTTCCGATAAGGCCGCCATGTGACTTACCAAAAGCAAGTGAATACCCGTAGAGAACCCAAATAATTGTGGTGATACCCATTGCGGCAAATGACATCATCATCATGTTGAGAGCAGATTTTGCGCGGACCATTCCGCCATAGAAGATTGCAAGGCCAGGTGTCATGAAGAGAACGAGCGCAGCACTTGCAAGAACCCAAGCTGTATCTCCGCTATTAATCGCTTGCATTACTTATGAGACTTCTTATAGCGATCGTAAGAAGCTTGAATCTCAAGCTCAGCTGCATCGTGGCCAACCCAGTCGCCGCCATGAACTTCTTTGCCTGGCTCGAGAGTCTTATAAACCTCGAAGAAGTGCTTTATTTCATCGAGTTCGTATGATGGAACATCGGTTAAATCTTTGAGATTGTTCTTACGAATATCTCCGGCAGCAACGCAGAGAAGTTTGTCGTCGCCACCTTTCTCATCAGTCATGCGGAACATTCCGATAACGCGGCATGAAACTACGCAGCCTGGGAAAGTTGGCTCATCCAACATAATCAAAGCATCAAGTGGATCGCCATCATTTGAAAGAGTGTTCTTTACAAAACCATAGTCATGAGGAAAACGTGTTGCAGTAAAGAGCATGCGATCAAGACGGACCTCATGAGTCTCGTGATTAATCTCGTATTTATTACGTGAGCCTGCTGGGATTTCAACTACAACGTCGAAGATCATAAGAACCGACTCTCTTATTCTTGAGTACTTGAGTACTGGAAAAACTTGGGGTGAACGACGGGGCTCGAACCCGCGACATCTCGGACCACAACCGAGTGCTCTACCAGCTGAGCTACGCCCACCATGTGCTGTGCAGGGCTTACTTTACCGGTTCACGCCCTGAATCTATAAATAAAGCCTGGCGGTAGTAGGCCAATTCAGCGATGGAGTCGCGGATATCGCCTAAGGCTCTGTGGTTCCCAGTCTTGGCTGGCGCTGCGAAGTAGGTCTTTGGGTGCCAGCGTCGAGCGAGCTCCTTGATCGATGAGACATCGATTGTTCGATAGTGAAGGTACTCAGTTAACTTGGGCATATCGCGAGCGATGAAATTTCGATCGACCGATACAGAATTTCCGGCAAGCGGTGATTTTCCAAGTTCGGTTCCGGCAGATTCTAAATAGGTAAGGATTTGTTCCTCCGCGGCGCTCATTGAAATTCCATTAGGAATCTCAGTAATCAAACCCGAGGATGTATGCATCTCTCGAACGAAGTCATTCATGGAATCAAGTTGCCTTTGCGTTGCATGAATTACTACATCGACGCCTTCGCCGATGATATTTAAATCAGAATCTGTGACAAGTACCGCGATTTCGACAAGAGCATCGGTCGCCAAATCAAGGCCCGTCATTTCACAGTCAATCCAAATAAGGTGTGGCAGTTGTGTAGTCATGCGCGCCTGGCAGGAATCGAACCTGCGACCTACCGCTTAGAAGGCGGTTGCTCTATCCGACTGAGCTACAGGCGCCTGCAGGGTCGTATGAAGCCATTGTACCCAGGTAGTAAAACTCCTTAGTAAGGTTGGCCTATGGCTGAGTTCATTTACACGATGAAGAAGGCGCGTAAAGCGCATGGTGAGAAGGTAATTCTCGACGACGTAACTCTGATGTTTTTGCCTGGCGCAAAGATCGGTGTTGTTGGACCTAACGGAGCTGGTAAGTCGACAGTTCTTCAGATCATGGCCGGCCTTCAGCAACCTTCAAATGGTGAGGCATACCTTTCACCTGGATACACAGTCGGAATCCTTCTGCAGGAACCACATCTAAATGAAGAGAAGACCGTTCTTGAAAACGTTCAAGAAGGTGTTGCAGAGACAATGGAGATGGTTCGCCGCTTCAATGAAATCTCAGAAGAGATGGCAAACCCAGATGCTGACTACGACAAGTTGTTAGCCGAGATGGGCGAACTCCAAGAGCAGCTAGATCATCGAAATGCATGGGAGATCGATTCACAGCTCGAACAAGCGATGGATGCACTTCGTTGTCCGCCACCTGATGCCGATGTCAAGGTTCTTTCTGGTGGAGAAAAGCGCCGCGTAGCTTTATGTAAGTTGCTACTTGAAGCGCCAGACCTCTTGCTTCTCGATGAGCCTACAAACCACCTTGATGCAGAATCAGTTCTCTGGCTTGAACAACACTTAAGTAAGTACCCAGGCACTGTTGTAGCGATTACGCACGATAGATACTTCTTGGACAACGTTGCACAGTGGATTCTTGAACTCGACCGCGGTCGCGCATATCCATACGAAGGAAATTACTCGACCTACCTCGAGACAAAGGCTGCACGTCTAAAGGTAGAAGGACAGAAAGATGCCAAGCGTGCAAAGCGTTTATCTGAAGAGCTCGATTGGGTTCGCCAGAATGCAAAGGGTCGTCAGGCGAAATCAAAAGCCCGTCTTGCTCGCTATGAAGAGATGGCTGCCGAAGCAGACAAGATGCGTAAGTTGGACTTTGAAGAGATTCAAATTCCACCTGGCCCGCGCCTTGGAAATGTTGTTGTTGAAGTAGAAAACTTAGTTAAGGGATTCGGGGATCGTGTACTTATCGACGATCTCTCGTTTACCTTGCCCCGTAACGGAATTGTCGGAGTCATTGGACCTAACGGCGCCGGAAAGACAACGCTCTTTAAGACGATTCTCGGCTTGGAAGAACCAGATTCAGGCACCGTTAAAATCGGTGAGACAGTAAAGATTTCCTATGTAGATCAGTCACGTGGCGGAATCGATCCAAAGAAATCACTCTTTGAAGTTGTTTCAGATGGTTTAGATTTCATGAAGGTTGGACAAGTTGAAATGCCATCACGTGCATATGTTGCGGCATTTGGTTTCAAGGGTCCGGACCAACAGAAGCCTGCAGGAGTTCTCTCTGGTGGTGAAAGAAACCGTCTCAACCTTGCATTAACGCTAAAGCAAGGTGGAAATTTACTTCTTCTCGATGAGCCAACAAACGATCTCGATGTTGAAACACTCGGTTCGCTTGAAAATGCCCTTCTGGAATTCCCAGGTTGCGCAGTAGTGATTTCCCACGATCGTTGGTTCCTCGACCGCGTTGCGACTCACATCTTGGCCTACGAAGGCGACTCTAAGTGGTTCTGGTTTGAAGGAAACTTCGAGTCATATGAAGAGAACAAGATTGCTCGACTAGGTGCAGATGCAGCGCGCCCACACCGCGCTACATATCGAAAGCTGACTCGTTAATGATTTATACAGATAAGCAATTTGTTCGCTGGGATGACATCGATGCATTTGGACATGTCAACAATGCTAAATATCTGACATATATCCAAGAGGCACGCTTTCAATGGTCCTTTTATCAATATGCGGCCAAGAACGAGAAGCCAACACTTGTCGAAATGGTTGTTGCTAAGGCTGAAATTGATTACCTCGTACCTATTTATGAAGGTGGTCGTTTCTACGATGTAAACCTCTGGGTTGAGTCCATCGGTAATTCATCATTTGTCATGGGATATGAAGTGGTTGGCGATAACGGAGTCGTTCACGCCAAAGTGAAGTCTGTTCAAGTTGCAGTTTCGATGGAGACGAAGAAGTCGCGTCCACTGACAGAGCCTGAACGCGAATTTCTAACACAATACTTAAAGGCCTAGTCGGTAGTACATGGCGCAGAGAAAAATCCACCCAGGTTGGATTGCAGTAACTGTCACCTTCTTTACCTTGATGGCCACTGCTGGATTTAGATCTGCGCCCTCAGTTCTCATCGTTCCTCTTGAGGAAGCTTTTGGTTGGTCTCGCTCACAAATTTCTGCTGCTGTCTCGATTAACGTTCTGCTCTTTGGTCTCGTTGCACCATTTGCTGCAGCGCTGATGGAGCGATTTACAGTTCGCAAAGTTGTTATGGCAGCACTCTCACTTGTCGCCATAAGTTCAACCTCCACAATCTTCATCTCTCAGCCATGGCATCTATGGGCGTTGTGGGGGATTGGCGTCGGAGTCGGCGCAGGTTCCATGGCGCTCGTCTTCGCTGCAACGATTGCCAACCGTTGGTTCGTGGCGCGCAAAGGAATTGTTGTTGGTGCATTAACTGCAGCTACTGCAACCGGACAACTTGTTTTTCTACCGCTTCTCTCGCACTTTGCAATTACCTATGGATGGAAGAGCGTTTCTCTCACCGTGGGTGGCGCGTCTGCAGCCGTCATTCCATTTATCTACTTCTTCTTAAAGGAACGCCCAGAGCTTCTTGGAATCACACCGTACGGCGCACCGGATAATTGGCAGCCGCCAGTGAAGAGTGATTTATCAGCAGGCCGAATCGCTATTGATACATTGGCGAAATCCTGGAGAGATAAGAACTTTCTAATTCTCTTTTTCTCATTTTTGGTATGTGGTCTTTCGACAAATGGTCTAATCGGAACGCACTTCATACCTGCAGCACACGATCACGGAATGATGGAGACCGTCGCCGCAGGATTGCTAGCTCTAGTTGGCGTCTTCGATGTCATCGGAACTATTTTTTCTGGATATCTCACAGATAAATATGACCCTAGAAAATTACTCTTCTTCTACTACGGACTTCGTGGGCTTTCGCTCTTCCTCCTGCCCTCGATTCTCTTCAGCACCATCCAGCCATCGACTCTTGTTTTTGTTATCTTCTATGGACTTGATTGGGTGGCAACCGTGCCGCCAACGCTGATGCTCTGTCGAATAGTTCTCGGTCCTGACCGTTCCACGGTTGTTTACGGCTGGGTCTTTGTAGGCCATCAAGTTGGCGCATCAATCGCTGCACTCGGGGCTGCAATTTTGAGAGTAAAACTTGGTGATTACGCTCTTGCTTTCTATATCTCGGCGGCAATGTGCATCGTTACCGCATTTGCAGTTCTACAGATTGCAAAGGAAAAGACGGCAGCAGAATTAAGAGGTTATTGACGTGGAGCGGGATACAACTAATTACTACGAACTATTTGGCGGAGAACCATTCTTCTCTGATCTCGTTTCGCAGTTCTATGCCCATGTAGCGACCAATCCGATTCTTCGGCCAATGTACCCAGAATCGGATATGAAAGGTGCTGCGCGACGGTTGCAGATGTTCCTTGAGCAGTATTGGGGCGGTCCAACAACATATCAAGAAGAACGTGGACATCCGCGCCTTCGCATGCGCCATGCAGGTTTTCATATCAACCAAGAGGCTAGAGATGCCTGGGTTGGATGCATGAAAGAGGCTGTTGATGGATGCGGTCTTGAGGGCGAAGCGAAAGAGAAGTTGTGGCGATATTTAGAAGGTGCTGCAAACCATCTTGTTAATCAGATGGATTAGTTTTTAGATTTATTTCCAACAACCAAGATTTCGCCATTTCGGAGAAACCAGAGAACGCCTTTTTTATCTCGAACTTGAGTAATTCGTAAGCCGACCTTCTCTACCTTGCCCTCGACGTCTTGCACGTGGATTTCATCTCCAACGCCGTATTGATCCTCAACCAACATAAAGATTCCAGAGAGAACATCGCGCACGATTGTCTGTGCACCCAGGCCGAGTGCAACACCAATAACACCGGCAGATGCAATTACTGGTCCTAAGTTAAATCCAAACTCACCAAGAATCATTCCAATTGCAATAATCCAAACGGCTGCATTAAATGCAGAGGAGAAGACCGTTCCAATTGTTCGGGCCCGTTCTGCCTGACGCTTAGCTGTACCTGGTCCAGGTCTTAAATCTGTTGCAGCCAACTTCCCAATACCGCGATTAATGGCGCGATTGCCGATGACCTGGCCGATAAGGGCGACGATGAAGATTACGAGGATGCGAAATGGGGCGCCGTTAAACCAATCCCAAATTGCCTGCGTACGCTCGTTCATAAGCCTTAAGGGTAGTGAAATCTTTATCAAAACTTCACCACGAAATACCCCTGAGAGCGAGACTTTTGAGGCAATATAACCCAATCAGCGCGAGCCACGCGCTGGAACCGAGGTAGAGATGAACCGCACATTAGTTCTCAACGCCACCTACGAGCCATTGGGTGTTGTAACAGATCGTCGCGCTCTCATCCTCGTCTTAAATAATCGCGCAACTATGGTCGAGTCATCCGGAACAGTTCTCCACTTTGCAACCGGACAATTAGAACTCCCATCAGTTGTACGTCTCAATAAATTTGTAAAGATTCCCTATCGCCACACAGTCCCACTTTCACGTCGCGCAATCTTTGCCCGAGATGGCGGCCGATGCGTTTACTGTGGAGCTGCAGCAACATCAATCGATCACGTAATTCCACGTTCTCGTGGTGGCGGTCACAATTGGGAGAATGTTGTTAGCGCGTGCCATAAATGCAATCACGTCAAAGCAGATAAGCCACTTAAAGAACTCGGCTGGAGATTGCGAACTCTTCCCCGCGAACCAGTTGGAGCTGCTTGGAGAATTTTAGGAAGCGGTAGAACTGAGAACCATTGGCTTCCATACCTAGAACCATTTGGCGCCTCTGCAGCAACTGCATAGACTAGGGTCATGATTAGAATCCTTGCAGCGATTAATCAAGAGCCAGGTGCCATGCCAGGTGAAGGCCTTACAGCAGTTGAAACATTCTCCTACTTTGTTGCAGCTCCTATTGGACTCTTTCTCCTTATCTCACTTATCGCTTGGGCACTAACCGGCGAGAAGAAAGAAAAGAAGAGCAAGAGTTCATCGTCAATCACTTCTATTGATTAACTCTTAATACTCCGCGGCTCGCGCCTTCAATGCGCGAGTCATTGCATCGCGACCCTCAAGCACGGCTCTGCGTAGCGCATGCGAAGCATCTTTACCTGTGACATCTAGCCAACGTTGCGCTTTAGCTACAGTTTCTTCACTGATTACCCATGATGGGAAGAGCAGAGTTGCAGTCGTTTCGGCAATTTCAAATCCCTTTGTCTCCCAGACTTTGAGAAGAACATCGAAGTATTGATCAACAAACCCAGCGAGAATTTCGCTATGAAGCGGATCATTAAATCCACGGCACTTATATGAATGAATTGTGTTCGATAGGTCATCGACTGTCACCGAGTTAAAAGCTGCGCTCTTTGCTTCAGCGGTGGGGATAGCTGCATATGCCATTGCACCGTACTGCTTTCCGTGAGCAGTCTTATCGTTTTCAGTTTCGCGATCGATATCGGCTGGGCCGAAGATTCCGCGCTTTACGCCGCTGATAAAGATTGACCAGCGAAGCTCTGCATCGATTACAAGGCCGTTTACTGAGCCATCAAGAATAGATTTGATGCGGGTGTATTGCTCTGGTGTAACTGCAGTATTTGCAAAGGACTTGGCAAATTGCAGTTGGTGGTCGCTGCCAGGCTTTGCAGCATCAAGCATCGATTCAACAGCCACGGCTACTTGATTGCGGAGCATTTCTCGATTCTGATCTGATGCATAAGCAAAGAGGGCGGTATCAATCTGCATCAGCGTTGCAGCAACGATTGAGATATCGGATTCGCTCTTGAGTGCATTGAGGGCAATCGAGATATATGAACTAGCTGAAAGTTCACCATCGCGGCATGAATCCCAGAGAGATGCCCAGATAACACCGCGGGCTAAGGAATCATCAAGTGAGCCCAGGTAGCTCTTCATTGTCTCAATAGAGCGATCATCGAAGCGCAATTTTGCATATGTCTGATCTTTATCATTGATGAGAACCAAGTCGGCGAGCTTCTCGCCAGTTAGCGCTGTTACCTCTGTTAGCGCACCTGCAATATCGAGTTCAACGCTTTTACGGCGCGTGAGTGCTCCATCCTTAATGTCGAAGAGCCCAACATGAAGTCGATGTGGGCGAAGCTCTTTGGAACCAACTGGCATCTTTGGCGCTTCTTGAGCAATGGCAAGTTTCTTATATGTCTCGCCATCGACTTCAATGGCAGGACGCAGGGTATTTACACCTGATGTGCGAAGCCAAGTTGATACCCATGGAGTTAAGTCGCGGCCGCTCGCTGCCTCGAGCTCATCGATGAGATCTTTTAGCGTTGTATTTCCAAAGGCATGCTTTGAGAAGTAGAGACGAAGCCCCTTAATGAAGTTATCGCGACCTACGTGAGCAACTAACTGCTGTAGAACAGACGCACCCTTTGCGTAGGAAATGCCATCGAAGTTTGTGCGAACCGCATCGAGATCTTCCATCTCGGTTGCAATTGGGTGCGTCGTTGAGAGCTGATCCACGCGATAGGCCCAGTTCTTGCGAAGTGAGTTGAACTCAGTCCAGGCCTCTGTGTACTTGGTTGATTCGCTGACTGATTGGTAAGAAGCCCATTCGGCAAATGATTCGTTGAGCCAAAGGTCATCCCACCACTTCATCGTGACTAAGTCACCGAACCACATATGTGCCATTTCGTGGTGAATTGTGGTTGCACGGCTTACATAGTTTCGCTCAGTGACTTTCGAGCGGAAAATCAGAACATCTTCATGGAAAGTTACGCACCCAACATTCTCCATTGCGCCCCAGTTGTACTCGGCGACAGCAATCTGGTCGTACTTACCAAATGGATATGCAAGCCCGAAAGTCTTCTCAAAGTATGCAAATCCTTGCTTGGTGACCTCAAAGATATTCTCGGCATCTACATACTTAAAGAATGATTTACGGGCATAGATCCCAAGGGGAATTGTCTTCTCGCCCTTGTACTCGTCATGCACCGAGGTGTAGGCGCCTGCAACAATCGCAGTGACATATGTAGAGATAACTTGAGATGGCGCGAACTGAGTAAATTTCTTATCGCCATCTAAATCTTTGCTTGATTCAATTGAGTAATTCGAAATCACTTCCCAGTGCTTAGGAGTAATTGTGCTGATTGTGAAAGTTGCCTTCTGATCTGGTTGATCGAAGCAGGCGTACATTCGGCGAGCATCGCCAGTTTCGAACTGGGTGTAGAGGTAGACCTCATCATCGGCTGGGTCTACGAATCGGTGCAGACCTTCTCCGGAGTTTGAGTAGATGCCATCGTGTTCAATTTCAAGAACGTTCTCTGCAGCGATAGCTGGAAGATAGATTGTTTCTCCATCAAACTTTGGATCGAACTCTGCGCCATTTAACTTCGCGCTAATGACTTTAGAACCCACGCAATCGATATAAGTAGTAGCACCGGGCTTGAGACCAGCAAATGCGATCGTTGTCTTTACGCGGAAGTTCTCAGCCCCTGTGGTGAGATCAAGGTCGATGCGATAGCTCGCGACCTTGATGATTCCTGAACGTTCAGCGGCTTCTGCTTGCTTGATATTTGTACCTGGCACGGTTGCTCCCTAGTTGATCCAACGGCTAATCCAACCATTAAGTGGCTAGTTGAGCACAGGTTAAGATTGTTAGATGGAACAAGATTCGGTACGCACTTATCGCTTACGTGGATCTCGTATCACCTCACCCCAGCAGAACGCCCTCGACAAATATTGGGGCATTTACGGGATGGAGTATTCAGAAGATTTCATCAACATTCCTCAGCTATTTCCCAACTCCAAGAATGTAATTCTTGAAATCGGCTTTGGCATGGGTGAGGCGACCGCTCTAATTGGTAGAGATTTTCCAGAGACCGGTTTCCTTGCGGTCGAGGTCCATAAGCCCGGAATTGGAAAGCTTATGGCCCGCATTGAAGAACTTGGTTTGAGCAATATTCGAATTATTGAAGGCGATGCACACCCAATTCTGAAAACAATGATTCCTGATAATTCAGTTGATGGAATTCATTTGTTCTTTCCAGATCCATGGCCAAAGAAGCGCCACCACAAGAGGCGCATAGTTAACAACGAATTTCTAAAGTTGATTCATCCGAAAATTAAGGATGGTGGCTTCATCCATATTGCGACTGACTGGGTCCCTTACGCGGAACATATTCAGGAAGTCTTTGCTCCGAGCTCGCTATTTACTGGGGGAGTTGTAGAACGCCCTGAATGGCGCCCGATTACTCGTTTCGAAGGACAAGGAATTACAAAGGATCATCAAGTAAATGATCTTCGCTACTTTAAAGTTTAGAGATCGCCCGTAATTTCGTAGTTGCTTACCTTTTGAATTCGACGCGCATGACGTTCATCGCCAGGGAATTTCGTTGCAAGAAATAAATCGATGAAATCTTTTACCTCTTGAGCTGTGTGTTGGCGCTGACCCACAGAAATGACATTTGCGTTGTTGTGCTCGCGAGCCAACTTCGCTGTTTCAAGGCTCCAGACTAATGCTGCACGAATTCCTTTAACCTTATTGGCTGAGATTTGTTCGCCATTTCCAGAACCACCTAGGACGATTCCCACCGAAGTTGCATCTTTGGCAACTGCCTCAGCGCACGGAATGCAGAAATCTGGATAGTCATCGAGCGCGTCATATTCGTAAGGTCCGTGGTCAGTAACATCGTGGCCATTCATCACCAGGTGAGTTATCAACTCGTTTTTGAATTCAAGGCCCGCATGATCGCTACCGATATGAATGCGCATGCGCAATTTAAGCATGCGAGGGAGATAGAAAGCGAAAACCCCGCCACGCTTTCGCGTAACGGGGTTTTCTACCCTCGGAGTTACTACATGTCGAACTTAAACGGTCGAACTTATTCGGTCGAACTATTTATGC
>JACCDO011839061.1_pt1 | contig 11599 bp, 16 predicted proteins | sample 7446101 | NCBI WGS metagenome assembly JACCDO01 (sample SAMN15323440, study PRJNA562643) | freshwater metagenome | isolation source: river surface water | place: USA:Blue River Watershed | collected 2017-08-16
AATCGTTATTAAAGTTACATTTTCATGATTATATATTATATTCTTTGAACGATCTTCTTAAAATTCTTAAATAAGTCGTCGATGTATATGTGTAATTTGGGGGAATAGACCCTAATAATTTATCTGGTAAAAAATCGTTTACACGACGACGATCTTGTAATCTAACTGATCTAATAAACACATCTGGATCACGCATAAATGGTTTTAAAATTCGATAATTAACTTTACGTTGATTATATCCTATCGATCTACACCCGCTGTAAATTTTATTTGAGATATTAGGTACGTGTATACAAGTACTCTTGTCATATTCTTCATGTATTTTTTTTATTTTCCATTTCCATATAATACGATCGATTATGTTTCTGACATCTTTATTTATATAAGAAACTTTATTTTCAATCGTGTGTATACTTGTTCGATGTGCCATTATAAACATCGAAAAAAATAATATCGAAAAAAACTCTTTTTACACTTTATCGTGATATTATCGTGTACGCAACATTTTATAACATTCGTTAGGGTAATCTGTTATATAAGCATCGATTTTAGTATCGAGTAAAAATTCTAAATCTCCGATAGCACTTTTTAAACTAGTTTTGCTACAATAAGCCCATATTTTCATATCTCTTCTATAGTGTTTGAGTGTATTTTTAAGAGATTCTATATGTTCTTTGTTTATAGCATTTCTACAAAAAACTAGTACATTAATATATGGATGAGCAGCTAATGTTTTATCTAGATCTACAGGATAACATGACATAATCCATCCTACATTTATTTCTGGAAATTCTCTGATGAATTTTAGAATCTCTGTGTGTAGAAAACTGGTAATAACAAAATTATCGGGACTATAAGTCAATGATTCGTAATATATATATTCTTTTAACCAAATGGCTAGTTCTTTGGCTATACCAAATGGTTTTATTTCTAAATTAAGTAAAGGTAAACTTAATGATCGTTCAATACATTGGTGTGATATCGTGTCTAACATTTCTTTTAGTGTGGGAATTTTAGGATTAATTGTTTTAACTTGGTCAATAGTCAATGTTTCTATTCTCTTATCGTTTAAATTTGCGTCATGAACTACTATAAATATTCCATCTACTGTTTTCCATACATCGAATTCTATACCAGTAAAATCTGAATAAACACAATTTTTAAAAGCTTCGATCGTATTTTCTGGACGTCCTCCTCGGTGTGCTATGATTTGCATTTATAATTGGTTTATCTTATTTTGTAAAAGATAAAAATATTTAAATTTTACGCTGTTATAAAATATGAAATTTGTAAAAGTATAGATTTAGATTTTAAAACGAGAAACGATCCGTTCCTCGAAGTCCCTCGAACGAGTTTAATCTTTAAAATTCATCAATTAATTCATCAATTTAATTTCCAACTTGACCGTTTAAATTTTTTGACCTCACCATACAAGAAAAGTGTGTTTTAATATATGAAACGTTCGCCAGGGATATATAATTTAAGCGAAATATTGAACGGGGTTAATAATGAAGCAGTAGATTATGCTATTATAAGAGAATTGGAATGTATTGATGGTATAAGAATAAAAAATATTTCATTGATGTATGTGAACAATGATGACTTAGATGATGACTTAGATGATGACTTAGATGATGACTTAGATGATGACTTAGATGATTCAGACGAGTTGTATTCATATCATTCTATAGAAAATGAATGATTTTTTAGTTATTTACCTGAACGAAATCTAGGAGAACTGCATGTTTTGGTAGATCCTGTAGAACACCCTGCTCTATATTGTTCATATTTAGCACATACTTCTGCAAAAGTTGGGTCTGGACCTGTATAAAGAATTTTTTTCTCTAGATCTTTGTGTTCTTTAACTATACGTTTAGCATTCCATTTTTCTGTTTTGGCACGATTAGCTAGTTTTTTTACTTCTTTATCAAATAATTCATGTTCTTGTTTTCTTAATTTTTCGTTAACCATATTATGTATAGAATATAACCACCATGCTAAATCAGCTCTTCCTCCTAAATAGTCATCAATAGGCAGCTTTTTAAGAAATATAGCAAAAGATTGACGACAATACTTGCATGGTAATGTGTATTGTAAATTATAGAATAAAGATTTAATATTTTTTTGTAATATTCGATCATTTGCCTTTTTCTTATCTATAACCATTGGATAATTAAATGTTATTGTATGTAAGAATTGCCACCCTGGTGGCCCCCAGAATTTAGTGTCCATTTATTGATTGACAGAATTTATCTACTTATTATTATCTAACATTTAAGATTGTGTGGTGTGTTATTAGTGTGTTATTGGTGTGTTAGTGTGTTATTGGTTAATTTAATGGTTTTAATTTAATGGTTTTAATTTATTTTGTTCAATTATCGTAATAGAATTTGCACAATATTAGAAATGTCAATGTATAGAAGTTGGTTATATCCGATATTTAGTAGTGTTCCTACTACTACTAGACTTTCAGGAGCATTACCTATGGCTTTTTATGCAGCTGTAAATCCAATGAGTTGGTTCAAACCTCCTTATATAGGAGTTGTTGTTTATGTAACATTGTGGTGGATGTTATGGAATTTGAATGTGTGGGGTGTTGTACGTTTTGAAGGAGAAGATCCTGACGAATATTGGTGGTGGTGGGTGGTTAGAACATCGTTTTATTCGATATTTTTGACTTGGATACCATTAACATTAGTATACTTGTTTATATTGGGTGTAATTAAAATATCGGTAAATGCTCGTATTCAATAGATTATATATTTTTATTTTTTAAAGTTAAAAACTGATAACTAAAAGTATTATCGTTTTTTATATCGAAACAACAATACCTTTTTTTTACTAATCCCCTTTTTACCAACTTTTGTGTTGCAATAAATTATTTGAATGACATTATATTTAAAAGTAATTGGATCTAAAAATGTTAAAGATTTAGAAGTAGATTTAAATGGGAATATAACAATTAGTGTAGAATATGTATTGCATAGAATTCAAGAATGTGTTAATGTACCTTTACAGAATATACAACTTATAAATAAAGGGAAAATAATAACAGAAAAGCAAGTTTTAAGCAAAGATGATAAGATACTAGTAAAAATTAAAAACGAACCTAATAAAGAAGAAATGGTTGCTTGTGAAACCATTGGTTGTAAATTTTATGGTACTAAGAGTACAGACAATTTATGTAGTGTATGTTATAAGAATCATACTAAAAAACGTAAATTAGAAAATCAGTCAGGTGTACAAGATGGTGTACAAGATGGTGTACAAGATGGTGTACAAGACATACCAACTTTAGTTAGTGAAAATAATGTAAATGTAAACCAGATTCATAGAAATCTAACTGTATCGACAAAATGTTCTAAATGTTCTAAACGTATAGGTTTATTAGGATATGTATGTAATTGTGGTGGAGTTTATTGTGCTCTCCATAGACATTTTGAAGAACATCAATGTACTTTTGATTATAAAACAAAAAATACTGTTATATTGGAAAAAACTTTAACAAAAGTTGAAAAAAAGAAAGTAATAGGTATTTAAAACGAGAGACGTTCCGTCCCTCTAACTCTCTCTAACTCTTTCGAACAAGTTTAAGATCTTTAAACTTGGCTTGTATATCAACTTGAATATCAACTTGTATATCATTGTTTTGTTAATCTAATTTAAAAATCCAACTTGTCCATTTGAATTTTTTAAACCTCACTATTCAAAAAAATATGTTTTAAATATTGAATTTAAATATTGAATTTAAATATTGAGATTAAATATTGAGATATAATAAGTTGCTATATTTAGTAAAAAAATGTCTGAAAGTCAAGGAATTTCTGGAGGTACAGTATTTTTAATTATATTGGTTGTTACTTTATTATTGGCAGTAGGTGTATTAGTATTTTTACTTATTAAAAAGAATGGTACATCAGAATGCCCAGAATGCCCAGAATGCACAACTTGTCCTGTTCCGTCGGACGCAATTATAAAAGACGATGTACAAGTTATATACGATAAAGTTGATGTAAATAAAGCTGAAGGACGTCAGTTTAACAATACATATTTTAAAAAGCTTTTATTTAAATGTGCAGGTAATGATGTTCCCGATACATATTGGAAAGATCCTTTTAATGTTGAAGCAACTTCTGGTAACCAGTTTGGTGTCAAGGCTCCTGAAGCTAAGCCTCCTGTAGCTAATGCTCCTGTAGCTAATGCTCCTGTAGCTAATGCTCCTGTAGCTAATGCTCCTGTAGCTAATGCTCCTAAAGCTGGAGAATCTTTTATAAACATTTCCCACAACCAGCCACCTCTGCATCGTTATCCATTTTGGTAAATTGTACTGTTTGGTCTTCTTTAACTTTTTCTAATTCAAATAGACCTTGATGATGTAAAAAGTCTATTTTTTCGACAGGTTGTTTAAATAATGGTCCAACTTGTGTAAAATCTTTAGCCGATGTTTCTTTATACAATGCATTTATACAATGAGCGAATTTTTCCCCTTCTTCGGTACTAACTTTGCGTTTAGATGATAAATCTACTTTATTTCCAACAACAATACTTACGTGTTGCGTGTTACTCTGTTTGATAACTGCGTTATGCCATTCATTTAAAGCATCGAACGTTTCTCTTTTTGTAATGTCAAATACATACATGATTATTTGTGCACCTCGAAAATAAGACTGTACGATTGAAAAAAATTTGGGATGTCCAGCACAATCCCATATTTGAAGTTTATATTTACAATTATTTACACGTGTAAGTGTACTTCTACTTAATTTTGGATGTGTGTGTAATGTTTCAAATGGATTTTCATATATACTTTTATCTATATTTTCATCATCGTGATTAATGAATACTTTATGTGTAGCAAATTCTAATCCTATGGTAGATGGTATATTTTGATCGAAACTTTTCAAAGGATATGCTATACGTTCCATGAGACTTGATTTACCAACTCCTATATTTCCTAGGATAAGTGTTTTTAGCATATATTCAGGATCTCTTAATCTAGACATGATTTTTATAAATTACAATATCTAAAGACTTAATTTTGTAAAAGTATATTGCGTTTACAAAAATATACAATTTTGTGAAAGGAGAGTAAGTTTAAGTGTAACGAAAAAAGACAATGTCCGATATAGTGAATATAAAAATTCGGCCTTTTGATCCAGATACGATGATACCTAATAAAATTATATTGATTATAGGCCCTCAGTATAGTGGTAAATCTTGGTTAAACAGAGAACTATTATATTATGTAAATACACCATTTGCGATTTTAGCAGACCCTACAGAAGCGTTAAAAAGTTTTTATGGCGATATTCTACCAAAACAATGTAAACCTTCGGAAGTTAACGATGATACTATTTCAAAATTTTGTAATCGTGCAATTAAACTATCAGAATTTAACAAACAATACGATAGACGATTGGATAGTCGTTCTTTGCTTATTCTCGATAATTGTGTGCCAGATTTGATAGATATGAAATGGGAGAAAAATAAGAATTTTAAATTTATATTTAGGACAGGCAAAGAAGCTAATATATCTATGGTGATTACGGCACCTTATCCATTAAAGATGCCGTCACATTACTTATCGTCAATTGATTATGTATTCATGTTACACGATAATAATAAAAAAAATAAAAAAGCATTATGGGATATGTTTGGAGGTATGTTTGGTACGATTGAACAATTCACTAGCGTAATGGATCAGTGTACTAGAGAATATGGATGTATGGTTATCGATAGAACGAAAGTCAGTGATAAATTAACTGATCAAGTATATTGGTATAAAGCTAAATCGGATCCTAAAAAACCATTATTAGGATCTAAAAGATTGTGGCAAACATGTTTAAATTCTTCGATAACGCTAGACGAACTTTTAATTGAACCTTTAAGATTATTTGCAAAATCGTCTACACATTAATCTGTTAAAATAAGGGGAGTCTGTGAGTACTCATCTTCTTTATTTAAATAGTCTTTTTAAATATCCTCCTAGTTGTTCTGTTCCGCTACCAAGTCCAGTTGCAGTAACCGGTTTTGCTACAGGAGGAGCCATATTACCTGATGAACCAGTAGCAAACAATCCGCTGCCTAATCCTTTTAGATACATATTTCCATACCGATTGTTGTACATGACAAAGTATATAATACCGATAGCAATAATCAATCCGATAATAATGTCGAAGAAGTCTCTGCGATTAAAACAATAAGTTTCTTTATCTTCGTCTGGTATAAGAAACGGTGATGTAGTAGGTATAGTAATCGATTGTGTGGATGGTGGTTCAGGAGGTGCTTTAATATTAACTCTAGTTGGTACTTCAGACATTTTATAATACAACTACAATACAACTGTAATACAACTGTAATACAACTACAAGATTGCTATAAGATTATGATAATACAAGAAAATAATGACATAATTTAAGACATATTTTTTGAATGGTAAGTTTAAAAAAATCAAATAAACAAGTTGAAAGGAGTCTGTGAGCGAAACTCCTAATGTCGGGGCGACTTGTGAGCATATCGCTCTCACCCCTTTCGAATATTCAAGTCAAGGAGCTTGATTTGCAATATACTCTTTGAACCCGATTTTGCATTCTTTTAACAATAATCGTAAAATGATATATTCGATCTACATATAAAAAAGATGATAAAGATTTGTATTTTTCTTTATTTATAGATGTTAGTATCAAATGTTCATATTAGACTTAGATCGAATCTTCAAAAATTAAAGTTGGATGTTCTTTCTATAATTGCACAAACATTTCCTACTTATTATATATTTCCATTTTTGAGTCGTAAAATTCAATGTGTTATTCCGCAATTGAAAAATGTATTGAAAGAAAATTCTAAATACATTTGGAGTATTCAAGAAGCTCATTCTCGGCAACCCTTAAAATATAAGAAATATTACGCTACTGTGTATTTAGTAGAATTTCGTAAGATTAAAGATAACGTTTTTAAGTGTGGTGAGTTTTTTGCAGAATATTTGGAGAATTGGTCAGCTATTATTAATGGAAACGTTTATAAAGATTTTTATGTAAACAATGTAACAATTGAGATGTTAGATATGGTGTATCCAACATTGGTAAACAGACTTGATCGTGGAGACATAATTGAGTTTATAGATAAAAGTGGATATCGTAGTCAAGGAATAATGTTTTTTGATGGAGAAAAGTTGATTGAGCAATGTACAAATTATGACAGTTATGGAACTCCTCCTATAGAATTTGAAATAATAACGGAATTTCCTCCTGAATATTTTACAAGACCTTATGTCAGCATAACTAACTTGCATGTCGTAAATGATTATGTGTGCTCCAAGAACAGTATATCGAAGTTTTATTGGCATTGTGATATGTGTTATATGGCTTTGAATATTAAAAAATTAGGATTAATAGATAAAATCAGTCTAGCTTTAAATAACACGATAGATAGAGATAGATATATACAATTTACATATAAAGGTATAACTGTGTTATTGCGATTGAGTTATGATATAAGGTTGTCAGATTTACAAAAAATAACGGATGATGGTATAATATTTGTTAATTTAGTTCATAAACAACTTGATCCTAATACTACGAAATATGTATTAACTACTGTATGACTTTTGGATTTTTTTATTTGTTTTTTTTATTTTGATATACAAGGTGGTAATATACATATTGATTGGATGGGAAAATGTATATGCATTATTAGCATTATATCGTTATTTGACATTAAACGGAAGCTAAAGTGCTTACCAGTGTTGAGAAGATACTCGATAATGATACTCGATAATGATAAATCGTTAAAAATGATAAATCGATTATAGATTGCAACTTGCAACTTACAAAATACAACGTTTTTAATACATAAATGTTTGTAAAGGCTATTTTGTATTCATCGAATTCGCCGATTGCGATAAGAGTTGATATGATAACTGCAATAGTATTTAGACCGCCACATAGCGATTTGGACAAGGGTTGTTGGGATGTTTTTGTAACTTGTACAGATAAACAATGTTGGACGATTACGTATGATTCGGGATGGATTTTACATAATACTATAAACGATATTATAAAAAAAAGTAGTATTTAAAACAATAAAGTTTTTCGATCGCATTTCTTGGTTGTTCGTCAAATATAATGCATAAATAAATTCGATTATTGTATATTCTTATATTTTGTTAGTAGACATTTTTAAATTTGATTATGGCATCTACATCTGATGAGTATATTTGCTTTATCGTCCCTCCTCATATTGAAGAAAGGGCTCGTTCCAGACATCGTGGTATTCCATCGACTTCGACACAAGAAATATGTGACGAACTTCGAAGAAGACGAACTATTGCTCCAATATTTACATCATTTTCTTTATCGCAACCTAAAGAAGATACACAGGATATATATAGTGCTAAGAAAACATATAATTTACCAGGATGGTTGACGGCTAGAAATGAAGATGAAACAAAAAAAGTTGGAGTATGTGCATGTGTAAATAAGTGCTGGGACAATACAAATCAAGTATTACATTATTACAAGAACGTTGTAGGATTTGATTTAGCTCGAAATTTATATGGACAAGTTATATCGTCTCTCGATGTTGGTCAGAATTTTAATAATGCATTTTTTACAGGACAACAAATGGCATATGGAGAAGGAGATGGATATAGTTTCAAGGATTTTTGTTTCGATGAGACAGTAGTGTGTCATGAACTCGGGCATGGTGTAGTAAATGGTACTGTTCCTTTGGTGTATGAGAATGAAAGTGGAGCGCTTAATGAAAGTTACGCTGATGTTTTTTCAATTGCATATGTTCATTATAAGCTTGATAAATCGTTTGATAAGCTTAATAAAGACGATTGGATGATAGGAGAGAAATGTGTAGTCGGAGAAGGTGCATTAAGATCTTTCACTAAAACTCCATCGCGATCTCCAAATCATCCACTTGGCCCAGACAATGAGCCTAGACATTATCGCCATGCATACAAAGGTGTAGAAGATAATGGAGGAGTTCATGTAAATTCAAGTATAATTAATCATGCATTTTACAAAGTTTGTAAACAACTTTCTGATTTCGATGAAGGTAAATCATGGAAAGCTCCATTGAAGTTATGGTTTACGTTGCTAAAAGATTCTAAAATTCATCCAAGAAGCACATTTAATGAGTTCGCTATCGCATTAATCGATACATCGAAAGAAATGTATGGAGATGATATTTCAAAGAAAATTGCTTTAGTATTTGAAGAAGTTGGATTACCTCATCTAGAGACGAAAAGGGTAGCTAGAAAGTTTAAGAAAAAAAACAAACGGGTTCAAGAAATAAAGATTGATCGACACAACCATCAATTAATTTTATAATATTCGTTAAATCAAAGAAGTACAATTAAAACAGTGTCATCAACCCAGTAAATGCAGTTAATATGTTCATAACAACATATAGCCAACCGATCTTGGTACAGTTACCATTTATCATACAGTTAACGATATATGCTTGAAATAATATAAACGGTAGTGTGAATAGAGTAAGAACTAATGGTTTTTTAGCTCTTGTAAGAGCTACAAGTAATACAACAAGTCCAGTAAGAATCATCAATCGGCTTTGTAAACTGGGGTAGTGTTTGTCAAAAATTTGCATGAGCATCATTGTAATTTTAATTTGAAAATGAATAAAATAGATATATTATAGCACAAGATATTCGTATCGAACATGTGTTTTGTTTGGTGAATGAAATGTTTTATTTTTGTTATGTTTTGGAAGTTGATTTAACTTCAAATGTTATGACATTGTGAGGTTATTGCTCACATTGTGAGGTTATTGCTCACATATAGTTTACTTTTAAAACATTATATTAAAGTATGTAGTGTTATGTTTCATTAGTATGAACTTTCGATTAGATAATGAACATGATAATCAATATCAAATAAATTTTTGATTTTAGTCCATATTTCGGGAGGTGTATCATAATCATCTATTCTATTAGATACGATGTACGTTTCATAATCTGGAACTCTGCCTGTAGATAATATTTGCCTCCAGTTATATAAAAAAACATAGGAATTCAAAAGATCTGGATTTTCTTGACTTGATGTTAATATGTAAATATTCCATGGATTTAATGTTTTACAATATATTATGTCTTTTAATTTTTGAGAAGAAATACATCGATCTATATTTTCTTGGTCTTTGTTTTCAATATAGTCGCTTATCAACTGATAATCATCATTTTCCATTATTTCAGGGTATAATAATCCTAGTTGAAATGCTTTTGAGAGTGTGAGTTTAAAACCTCTTAATAATTGTACACGAATTTCAAATCCCATTTTAATTTATTTTTAGTTAATTTATTTTTAATTTATATTCATTTTTTTAAAACATACTTTTCTTAAATAGTGAGGTTCAAAAAATTCAAAGGGACAAGTTGGATTTTAAATTAGATTGACAAATCAATGATATTCAAGTCAAGTTTAAAGATTTTAAATTTGTTCGAGGGAGTTCGAGGGACGGAACATCTCTCGTTTTAATAATGCACATATAAAGACTGTGTTATACATTTGACAGGCTTCTACATCTTTCCTCGTTACTAGGCTTAGAGTGGTACAGTCAACCAAAATTTTTGTTGTTAGTTGTTAATTGAAAATGTCTACAAACAAAGATCTAAGGAATAAACCCGAAGTTTATTTTGAACATATTCAAGTTCCTGGATGTAGATCTAGTAAGGAAGATATAAAAGTTTGGATGAATTCTAAAAAATCTCGAAAAGAACGTGCGATAAGTATATCAGATTATGTTGATTTTGTGAAACCTTTTTGGTTGACACTTGGTGATGTTAAAAAATGGAAATCCAATAGTCCAATCGATTTATTTATAATGGATAGGAATTTATGGGATGTTGCGTTGAGTCCTGACTTAAAAGCGAATCATGTCTATGAATCTAAAAAAATATTTAAAAGAAATAGACATACATATACTCCAGATAAAACTGCAACTAAAGGTACTTTAAACTTACACTATGGTGGTACTGAAAAAAATATTATAGTAAGTGGTTTTGAGTTGGATGTATTGATGGAGCCTAATGTTATGTCTAAATTTGGTATAAAAATGAATAAAGGTCCAGTATGGACTCCTTTAGTAAGTGGTAATATAACAGAAGTTGATAGTAAATTGTTTGGTGTAGAGTGGCCAGAAAAGTTAAAAAATGTGCCACTTACAAAATTACCTTTACATACGTATATTGGATATAGAGGCCCAATGATGTTGTGGTCAGATGTGAAAAATTTACCATTGTTTATAGCTCCTCAAGACAACTTATATATAATAACAGATCCTAAAAAGTGTAGAAAGCAAGTAAAACGAATAAAACCATTTAAAGGTGTGACGAAAGAAAGCAAACCTAATCTTAAAAGTTTAAAGAAAAAAAGAACAACATCAAAATTGGCTATAAGAAGGTCTAAAAAATAACTTAAAGAAAACAAGGGAAATCGCCTATCAGAAAACCCACCCTTTTTAAAAAGTAGAGGTTTCCTTTAAAATAAAGGATTTCTATAGAAATAAACTGGGGAACATTTTACCAATAGATTCCTATAAAAAAAAACTTAAAAGTACAAGTTGTGCAATTGAC
>JACCDO012032456.1_pt1 | contig 11598 bp, 7 predicted proteins | sample 7446101 | NCBI WGS metagenome assembly JACCDO01 (sample SAMN15323440, study PRJNA562643) | freshwater metagenome | isolation source: river surface water | place: USA:Blue River Watershed | collected 2017-08-16
CAAGAACTTCTTTAGAAACCCCCAACAAGAGGAAGGGAAGAACATCTAAAATAAATTGAAATAGTTTTTCAATGGGATGAAAACGACTGGTATTGAGCCAATAAAGTTTTTCAACCGAGTGGTGAACGGCATGGAAACGCCAAAAGAATGGAACGGTGTGACTTAAACGGTGAAGCCAATACCGGAGAAAATCGGAAATAAGGGTCACCAAAAGAACTTGTGCCCAAATGTTCCAATGATGGGGCCAAATGGATTGGGGTGTTAATTCGGGTGTTAATTTGAGAAAAACGCTTGCCAGTAAAAAAGTGAAAACTTTGGGAAGAATGGTTTGCACCAAAATCAAATACCATCCATCGGTTTGATAGTCTTCTTTTTTAGGCATCCACTCGTTTCGAAAAGGAAGAATTTTTTCTCCCCAATGGATGATTAAGATGGATAATAGGACCGGAAGGGTGGTGGCAAATTCAAGGTATTTGGGATTGAGATTGAAGAGGAAAACGAATAGAATTGCCGCACCCAAAAAGGTGAAGGGGTAAAGTCCCCAAGATAATAGCGATTTTAGGTTTTCGTTTTTCATGACGTTAATCCTTCAGCGCTTTCAATCAGGTTCATGAATGTTTTTCCAAAGCGAACGGCGGGAGCACCATCCACCAAGTTGTGATCGAAATGCACCACCATGCACAAATAAGTCCGTTTACCGTTCATATCTTGAACGGAATAGGAACTTCCCGCCGCCATCATGAGTCCGTACGGACCAATGGGTATGGGCCAAAATTTTCGATTTCGGATGAGGAGTCCGAGCGTGGTGAATGCTACCGTGCCCAACGCTTCTTTCCATTTATGCGGATTCGAAAGGGCACGTTTTAAAATCCATTGCCGTAAACCGGAAGGAAGCATTTGAAAAAACTTGCTTTTTTTACGTAGGTGTAACTGCTCCAACGTCATCCCTTCTGCTTTCTTAAACTCTTCCAATATTTCATCGAAAGATTTATTTTGAATTGCTCTGAAAATGTAAGGAACCGGAACCTTGATTCCCGTAGGTGTTTCCTTTTCAAAAATCATGGAAACGTCCACATCATCGAAAATAATAAGTTTTTTCCCCTTTTTTATTCCCTGCATCTCCGGGTGTTTTTTTACGGCCTGACCATAACACCAAAGCAAGTAAGCCAATTGAGAAATGCCTGAATGCACCTTTAATTTCTTTTGGGCAATTGCCTCGGTCATTTTGCTGATTTCTACTTCAAAATTAGCGTGAGCCATATTGCGTTCCCCTCCTAATTTGAGGAAATCAACAATGCTATCGCGGTAGGGGAGCCAAGGTTTTTCGGTGTAACTCATGCCGTTGTTTTTGGGGTAAGTTCAAAGGAAATAGGATATTTGGGTTTGATGGTAACCAATAAATCCAGTTCAATTTTGGGGGGTAAGGTGATCCGAAAATCATAATTTTTGATGAGGTGAATCAATGCCATCTGAACTTCCACCAAGGCGAAGTATTCGCCAATGCATCGGTGTTGGCCAGCACTAAACGGTATATAAGCCATCTTATCCCTTTGTTTTACCACTTCTTCTTCGAAATGTTCTGGATAGAACTCCGTTGGTTTTTCCCAATATTGGGGATTTCGATGGAGGAATAATACGGGGATATTCACATTGTGTCCTTGAGGAACAGGGATTCCCATGATTTCATCGTCCTCCATCGATTTGCGACCATAACTCCAAACCGGCGGATACAAACGCATGGATTCGTTGATGCACATTTTCAAATACGTGAATTTCTTTAATTCTTCATTGTTCAACGGTTGGCCGTGATAGTTTTCATCGATCTCTTGTCGTACTTTTTGAAGTGATTCTGGATTTTGGTGCAATAATACGAGAGTCCATGTTAAAACCACCGAAGTCGTATCGTGCCCCGCAACAAACATGGTCATTACTTCATCGAGGATTTCATCGGCTTGAAGCGTTTTTCCCGTTTCTGCATCTGAAGTGGACATGTACATGGCCAATAAATCATGGTGCTCATGGGTTGATTCTTTTCGATGTTCGATGATTTGTCCGACGATTTTCTTTAATTCCGAAATGCTCTTTCTTCCTTTAATTTTAATCTTTGATGGAAGCTTTTTCTGCCATTTAAAAGCATTGAATCGGTTTTTGGTAAGGTATTCCAACGCAATGTGCAAGTGTTTCTTAATGTCATGAAAATGGAAATCCATTTCTGCCTGTAAAATGGAATCGGTGAGCATGACTAAGGCGAGGTGATTCATTTCCTCTTCCAAATTAAACGTTTGGTGAGGTTGAAACTCATCCCAAAAAGTCTTTGCAGAATGCTCCATGATTCCGAATAAACCGTCCATTTGTTCTTTGGTGAAAAATGGTTGGGCTAAACGTCGCTTTTGTTTCCAAATATCGCCTTCGGTGGTCAGCAATCCTTCACCCAATAATTCCACTAAAAAATGGTAGGTAGGTTTTCTGGAATAGATTTTGGCTTTGTTAATCAAGACATGTTTTACAGCTTCTGGATGATTGAGAACCAGAATTTTTCTTCCTAACAAATCAAACCAAAAAAGATCTTTTTGTTCGGTGGTGTGTTTTTGAAAAAAGGCAAATGGATTTTTTCGAAAAGCAAGGAAATGACCAAGTACAGGCTTTTTTCCTGATGCTATGGGTTGAAATATCTTTTTCATGGTTGATGCAGTCAACCAAATCTAAAATAAAAAAATGAAATAGGCAATTATTTCTTAACGTGGTAGATGAATCGATCATCAAAAAATGCAAGGAGAGCAATCCCCATTGAATAGGCCAATAGATCACTCCAAAGAAAACCATGGCCTAGAATTAATCCGCCCCATTTGTTGGATCTAATGTCTTGAATCCAAGGCGCTTGATAAAGCTGACTTAATTCAATACTGAAAGCAAATAGGAGGGAATAAATTCCGATGGTTAACGTATTAGTTTTGGGGAATAAAATGCCAAATCCTAAAAATACCATGCCAGCCCAAATCATATCGGGTCCTATTAAACTTAAATAGTAGGGCAGATGCGGCTCCGAATTTCGAACGCTTAAGCCAAACAATAAGGCAACGATGAAAAAGAGAATCTGATATTTAGGATGTCGGTGTTTCAAAAAGGTGGATTCTTTGGCCAAAAATAAGGAAGAATTCTAAATTTTTTGGTGAGTGATTATTATTTTAATTGCTCCAGTACCGATTTTGCTTGCTCATTTTGAGGATTTCTTTTCAGAACTTTTGAAATGGTTTTTTTCGCCTCTTGTATATTTCCCTGATACAAACAGTATCCGGCCCAATTCATCAACAACGGCTCGTAATCGGGATCTAAAGCCAAAGCCTTTCGGTAACATTCTCCGGCCTTTGCTCCGTTGCCGCTTTGGAGAAGTAAAAACCCTAGATTATTCAATGCCTGAACCTCTTTTGGGTTTTCCTGAATAATCCATTCCAAGGTTTTCTTTGCGGATGTAAAATCCTGACTCTCCATTAAATAGGCTGCAAGTTTGTTCTGAAATTCTAAATTCCTCGGCTGAAGTTTCACCGCCAATTTCAACGACCCAACCGCCTCGGAGATCGATCCTAGTTGATGTTGCACTTCTCCAATTCGGTAGGCAGTCCAGGCATCCCACTGACTTTTGTTGAATTGACCACTGTTTGAAATGACCTCAGGTAAATTTCCGCTCATGAAATTCAGGTAAATGCTGGTTTTCCAATATTCAGCGTCTTTTACCTTTACTAAACCTAAATAATGGAATGCGCTGTCCAAATGTTGGCGTTTTCCGTGGTCGAAGCGCTCATAAAATTGTCCGTAAGCTTTTGCTAAGGTGATGGCTGATGGATTCTTTTCGTTGATCGAGGCCAGGCCAATAAAACGTTTTTCACCCGTAACTTTTGTTTTGGCCTCAGGTTTCCGAATGTAATGGTCGTGAACGGTCACGTGGGGAATGTCTTTCGTACCGCTTCTGGGCATGTGGCAACTCACGCAATTCGATTGAGCAGTGATTCCTGCCTTGGTGCAAAGGTGCGTATTGGAAGTCGTATGGCAGGAATTACAAGCATCGTTGAAGGCTTGTTTCCCGGTCACCTTAACGCTTACGTGCGGATTATGGCAGGTAATGCATGTAAGTTTCCCCGATTTGGTAAAGCACTTACTCTGCGTCATGCGATCGGCATGTGAAGCCATGATGAACGAAGGATCGTTTTCGTATCGGGGAAGAAAAACACTCATCACATCACTCAAAGCCATTCCGGGACGAAAATCGAAAAAGGATTTCCCTGGCTTTAATACCGCATTTCCTTGTAAATGGCATCGTTGGCAAAGGCTAACTTGCAAATCAAACGATAATTTTTTCGGATTTACAATGGTGAAATCGGTGTCTTTTTTGGTATCTACCCGAATTCCTTTCAATTTTTCATGCACGTGAAGTTCTCCGGGGCCGTGACATCGCTCACACGAAATGCCTTTGGGCATAAAGGTGAATTTGTTTTCACTTCCACCATCCATTTCGGGTAAACTATTGTGGCAGGAAATGCATTCGGAGTTCAAAATTCTTGAAAAACGACTGTTATTCCCGTTTTCGAATCCGGGGGGTAAATCCCACTTTTTCTGTTGGGTATAAAACGTCATCGGCATTTGGTACAAATACCCATTGATACTGCTGAGGTGACTGTTGGTGTGTTGGCCAGAACCAACGATATAATCAATTTTTTCCACCCGATTGTGAACGGTATCCCGTCCTTCAAGTCGGAATTCTCGCATGAAAATGCTTCCGTTCGATTTGAAGGCTTGGTAATAAAAGTTTACGGTTTTGTCGTAAATGATGGGGTGGTGATAATCGGCAGCGGATTTTTCAAAGGAAGCAGTATCAAAGGATTGACCCATTCCGGTATGAACAAAGGTGTGGCGTATGGTATCGTGGCACATGGCGCATTTGGCCATTCCAACATAATTAACGGTGTCGTTTAGATTAAGCCAAGGGGAAGAGTTGTTCGGTTTTGAAGAAGTTTCTTGGCTTTGGTTATTGCAATTCCAAAGGAAAAAAAGTCCAACAGCCAATAAACACCAAATCCAAATACTTTTTTTCATTTCATGAAGAGTTCCTTCGCAAAAATAAGGAATCCCAATGCGATGAGGAACCAACCGAAACCTTTTTTTAAGGAACTTGAAGAAACTTTTTTAGCTATGTAGTTTCCTAAAAATATCCCTCCAATAGCTATGGCCGAAAAGGGTAATAAAACAATCCAATTTGGCGAAAAACGAGTTAAATCACCCGAAAATCCTAAGGTTGATTTAACGGCAATGATCCACAATGAAGTTGCCATGGCCTTCTTTATTTCCAATTTTCCAAATCGATGAAGCAACGGTATGATGAGAAAACCACCACCAGCGCCAACCGTACCGGTTAAAAGGCCTTCTAAAAAACCAGCTATGACCAATGAAAAGCCCGAAAAAACTGCAGAATTAGAACTTTCCCTTTTTGAAGAAACAGAGGATAATCCCGCCGCAATCATGATGAAAGAAAAGAAAATCATCAATGCATTTCCTTTCTGAAAAGAAAAATCAGCGATGTTGAATGATTCAGGAATCAGAGGTAGTAAGAAAAAACGAGCGAAATACACCGACAAAATCGACGGAATTCCAAAAATCAGTGCCGTTCTGAAATCAATAAGTCGGTCTTTGGATTTTTGAATTGTCCCTACCCAAGCCGATAATCCAACCACAAAAAAAGAGTAGGAGGTAGCTTCCAATTCGGGGACATTCAACAAATAAACCAAAACAGGAAGGGCTAAAATGGATCCGCCCCCGCCAATGAGTCCGAGACTTAATCCGATCAAAAGGGCGAGGGCGTAACCGAGGATTTCCATGTTTATTCTTTTACTGCTTCAAAGGTAATTTCGGTGGTTTGAATCATGTCCCAAAGGGCAATGGGCCAAGGGCCACCTTCCTTCAAAGTCTTGTACAAGAAGTTTAGTTCCTCTTTTTGTCCTTTTTCAGAAATAGAACTTTGAATCGCCTTAAATTTTACTCCATAACCTTTTAACGATTTGTAATCGTCCATCACCAAACTCTGGTCATCAAAGTGAATTTCTAAGTATTCCTTGCTTAATTGCTTGGAACCCGTTCCGAAATAATCGATGTGAGCAATCGAGCCGTCCTCGTATTTCAAAAGCATGCTCACATTATCCGTTTTACGAACGCGCTCATTTCCAGAAAGTCCTTCGAAATGCGCCGAAACAACCTTGCTTTCCGTGAAGAAGGTCATTAAATCGATGATGTGGCAAGCTTCTCCAATGATTCTTCCGCCATCATCGTGGGTCCAGTGATCGTAAGGAATAAAACCGGCGTTCATGCGGTAATGCATGAGTAATGGATTGCTTCTCTTGCTCGTTACTTTTTTCATTTCCTGAGCGTAGGTAGAAAATCGGCGATTGAAACCGGTCATCAAAACCGGTTTATTTTCCGTTCCATCTGCATAGAAATCTTTAATTCCTTGCAGTTGCTCAGGATTTATGGCCAAAGGTTTTTCAACAAAAACGTGTTTTCCCGCCTTCAATGCCTGCAAAGCCAATTCGGCGTGATTGCCGTGGCGGGTACAAATCATGATCAAATCTAAATCGGCATCGTTGCACAACTCCTGATAGTCGGAAGTGGCATAAGCTACTTGATATTGATTTCCAACTGCTTTTGCCTTTTGGCCGCTTCGGTTGTAAATGGCTCGAATTTCAAACTGATTGGAAAGGCTTGCCAAGTTCGGAAGGTGCATCCCCGTGGCAAATCCGCCAACCCCGGCAATCGCAACCCGAATTTTGGAAGCATTCGTTGGCCGGGTGTTGATGGAAATTCGTTTCTCATCAGCATTTTTGGTTAGAAACGATTCAATACCATCTTTTCCGTAATCCAACAACGTCATGATCGGTTTTTTCCCCTCCGAATTCAGAGCCGTAAATGCCTCTTCCACTTGTTCGATCGGAAAAACCGCATCGATGAGCAACGATAAATCAATTTTACCTTCATGAACCAAACGCAAATACTCGGTCATGTTTCGGTTTTCGGTCCAACGAACATAGGAAAACGGATAATCCAATCCCTTTTCTTCATAATTGGCGTCATAACGTCCGGGACCATACGAGGTTGAAATTAGGAAGTCGAGTTCTTTCGCGTAAATATCTCCTCGTTTGATTTCCATTCCCGAAACCCCGACCAACACCACGCGTCCTTTCTTCTTGCACATTTTGAAGGCGGTGGAAAGGGGTTCCGACGAATACGTTGCCGCGGTAAACAAAACCGCATCGGCTCCATGTCCACCAGTTAATGAGTTGACCACCGCCGTAACGTCTTCGCTGGCCGGATTAACGATTCGCTCAGCTCCTAATTTTTTGGCAATTTCCAATCGCGAAGGATCCAAATCGGTAACAATGGTTCTTACTCCAGAAAGCTGAAGCATTTGTTGCGCCAATAATCCAAGAATTCCGGCGCCCACTACGACACAAACTTCCCCCAGGCGCAAATCAGCTCGGCGCACGCCTTGCATGGCAATGCCGCCTAAGGTAACGGTGCTGGCCTTTTGGTGGTCCATGCCCTGAGGCATTTTCATGACCAAGTTAACGGGCACATCTACGTATTCCGCGTGATTGGCCAATCCAGCACCGGCGGCGGCAACCGAATCGCCCACCGAAAATCCAGAAACGCCGGCTCCTAATCCAATCACAATCCCAGAAATGGAATATCCTGTTGGTTTACCACCATCCAACGCACCTTTCACTTTCGCCAAAGTTCGTTGAATGCCGTTGGTTTTCATGAACTGCAGAACTTCCTTCACTTGTTCGGGTTGTTCCATGGCTCGTTTAATGATGGATTTGCCCGATTCATTTACACCGGCCATTTCAGTGCCAGCAGAAATGCAGGAATTCACCACTTTAATCAATAAACAACCATCTGAAACCAAAGGAGTCGGAACACGTTCACCAATAACACGTCCCTTTTTAACCACAGCTTGTATCATATTTGCAAAGGTCGGAAAATTTTCTTTTTATTTCTCGGAAATCAAACGCCACAAACCGGGCCAATGACGCCCTTTTCCTTCGTAATCCAATCCATATCCGACTACGAAAGTGGGATCAATTTTTAATCCAATAAATTCTGGTTCAAAATCGGTTTGATTGGCAGCCGGTTTATACAAAAAGGTAGCCATAGAAATATGATTTGCACCCTTTTCTGTCAATAAGTCTCTTAAGTAAACTGCTGTTTTTCCCGTGTCAACAATGTCTTCTACAATTAAAACGTTTCGGCCATTAATAGGAAGTTCTAAACCCATTACGCTACGAACTTCTCCCGAACTTTCCGTTCCTTCGTAACTCTTCACCCGAATGAACTCAATATCCACCGAAAAGGGGATTTGCCTCAGTAAATCGGCTGCGAATACAAATGCTCCTTGCAAAACGACCAAAACCAGTGGATTTTTATCCTTCCACGCTTGAGCAATTTCTTTCGCCAAACGTTCAATGGCAAGTTGAATTTCTTCTTCCCGAATGAACGGTTCAAAAGATAAATGATCGATTTTTCTGATTTCCATATGATTTAGCGTTGGTGGTAATCCTCCATTTTGTTCTTTTCCTCATCGTAATGGGTAAGCCACCGAAGCGAGAAGGTTTGATGCACCCAGAAGTTTTTTCTTTCGGCAAAATTTTTCCCCCAATCGTTCCATAAGAATCGGGTACCCTTTTTCAATTGTACGCCACCGTCTTTGATGAGCGCTTTTTTGCGTTCGGCCGACCAATGTGCGAATAGTTGAGGGGAAGGATTGGCCGAAACCCCATTTCCACTTACTTCTTTCAATACCGAATTGGCATTTTCCCATTGAAGATTGGAACAAGCCTTGGCATATTTCAAAAAACTTAGGAAGTAATATCCACCTGTTTTCCCTTGTCCTTGCAAAATGGAACTTGTTTCTTGCAAAACGGAATCGGGAATAGAGCAGAAAATTTCCATTCGTTTTTTGGCTCGGGTGATCAAAACGTTCAGCAATCGGTAGCCATTTTTTTGAGAGATGGGCCCAAAGTTCCTTCTAAATTTCCCGTTTCGATCGGGCCCGAAAGTGGTCGAAATGAATAAAATATCGCGTTCGTCTCCTTGAATATGCTCCAAGTTTTTTACAAATGCCGAACCTTCTAAATGCTGCCAAACATCGCGAAATGCGGCATCTTCCATTTGTTTTTGAGCGATGCTGGCTAAAATTAGATTTCGTTGGTACAAATTCAGGGTTCCAATTCCAAAGCTTGGCCAGTTTCCGTTAGGTAGCGGCTGAATTTTTTTGATGGCCTCGACCAAAGCAAGGGCTTCCATGGGATTCGTCGCATCTTCATAATTTCCATTTACCGAATGAAAACAAATGGGAGAATCCATGCGGTCGGCGGCGATGGGAATCAATTGGTTCTGATAAAAAGCTGCGTTGGAAAATTGAATCAGCAATGGATGTTCCGAACGGTAATGGATGGATAGGGGTAATTGATTCGACAGCGGGAGTTGAAGCGCAAAATCCAAAAGCGATTCTGCCTCAGTTAAACTTTTTTGCGCTTCCTTTTCCGTCCATTCACCCGATTCTTCTTCATCGGGAGAGAGCGAAAAATCGGAAGAAAAGTAATCCGGCGGTGGCATTTGTTGCTCATCGCCTGAAATGATGGCTCGATTCGCTTTTCGCAAGCAACAAAACGTGTCCTCTACCCTCAGCTGACTGCTTTCGTCCAGCAATATCCAATCGAATAGAGCCGCATTGGAAGGAAGAATTTGACTGGCCGTAACGGGATTCATCATCACCACCGGAAATAAATCGGTGAACAACTCCGTGTCGGTTCCGATGATTTGACGAAGTGGATTTCGTTTTTGTCCTTTCGCCCCCCTTTTATTGTACAAACCAATGGGCGAGATTCCCTTATCCTTGAACCTTTGCAACGCAGCTCTGGTACGTTCCAACTCCTGCGATTGAATAAAATCGAGCATGGCGGGAGCTAAATGCCGCAATCGGTGCGCGAGCTGTAGCGGTTCTTGAACGTCAGACGGAAGAGAAAGATCTTTTTTGAACTGAAAAAACCAATGCAGGTACCAACGTAGAACCTTTTCTGTAGTTATTTTTCGCTCAAGGATGGCCTTTGCCCAGGTTTTTTGGTCGGTCGAGAATTTTTCCCAGCTTTGTTTGATTTCGTGAAACAACCCAATTCGTGCCATTTCTTTCTCATAGGATTGTACCCAATTCAAGAGTGTTTCGAATTCAAAGGGAATGGAGTTTGGAAGGATGGGGTTTTGACGGACATCCTCCATAATTTCCTCCCGCGATTGCAATAATTGTTGAAGGCTTGAAGAAATGCTGCTCGCTTTTCGCCAGTTTTTGGGCACTTCACCAAAAGTGAATTCCTGGTTTGGAAAAATAAGATTTCCAGCATCCAATTCACCCAAGGTCAAGGCGGTTTGTTTCCAGTTATCCCAGTTTTTCAGCCACTTTTCCCGATTTTCTAAGGCCAACTTCGTTGAGGAGGAGACCAATGCCAACCATTTTCGGAAGGTTAATCCCAATCCACTCCACGAAATGGAAGCGTTGGATTTGTATTCACGCTGAAGGGCTAAGCCATTATTCTTCCAATCTTCCCAGGTTTGAAGATAGGTTCTCCAACTTTCAGATTCGCTTCCGGTTCGTAAGGCAATTTCTATCTGATTCCACTTTTGTATGGATCGATACAGTTCAGAAAAGTGGGTAGGAAAGGAATTGTTTTGAAGTTGAGCGGAGTTGTATTCAAAAAAGGAATGTTGGGTAAATTGAGGAATTTGTTCTTCCCAACGAAGCAAGGTTTTCGCTGTGGTGATAACCCATTGGTACTCGTTTTCCTCGAAAGAAAAGGTGAGGTGGGGAAGATCATCATTCAATTCAATAGGACCTCCAAGTTGATCAAATAATTCCACCCATTCCATCCAGTTTTTCTGATCGAATAGTGGAGATTGTAGTTTGCTCAAACGTTCCTCGTAAAGGTGCACATCGTTTTCCAATTGCTCCATTTGAGTGAGCACCGTCTTTGAAAAGGCATTGCCTTCCTCGGTTTCTTTCCGCTCTATTTTTTCTCTTGCCTTGGTAACTACTTCATCTCGATCGGCAAATGGATCTTCAATCAGTGCGAGGTGTTGACCCAACCTAGGATCCACTTTTATTAGGTTCTGCGCCAACACTTCCATGGCCGTTTTCTTTTCGCAAACCACCAGGATTTTTTCTCGGTTCAGTAAAGCTTGGGTAATGATGGCCGTTAACGTTTGGCTTTTTCCCGTTCCGGGAGGCCCTTGGATAACGGTAACCTCGGCTTCTCCTAAATTCATGAGCACCGATTGTTGGGATGGATCGGTTGGAATAGGGGAGAAGGGAATTCGTTTTTTGGGAGGAAGCGGAGGAAATAATTCTACGCTCTCCAAACCATTTAATTCCTTGATGATGGCGCTTTTTCGTTGTTTGAAAATCCCGAATACACCCGAAAAAAGCAGGTATTCTTTCTTTTCTTTGAATTCAAGCGCCAATCGATCGCGGTTGGACAGCGGGAAAACCGAGGCACCTAAATAAGA
>JACCDO010219352.1_pt1 | contig 11596 bp, 15 predicted proteins | sample 7446101 | NCBI WGS metagenome assembly JACCDO01 (sample SAMN15323440, study PRJNA562643) | freshwater metagenome | isolation source: river surface water | place: USA:Blue River Watershed | collected 2017-08-16
ATCGGGAGAAACCCGTACAAAGATCGTAATGAAATGATTGCACAGTATATGCACAAGTATGCCCCATCGTTTGTAACAGAAAAAACCCGTGAACAAAAGCAGTCCGCTGCACTAGATGCGGCACCTCAGCACGTTCGCAACGTTGTGTTTGAGAGCATCCGTATCGCACGTCTCTCGACCACGTCATCGGATACCGAGAGCGTTATGCGAGGGGCACTTTCCACCATCGAAGATCCCTTGCTTCAGGATTTTGTAGCTTCGAAAATTAGCTGTCAACATGGCGTGCGTAAGGAAAAACACACACTCGCAAACGATACGTGGAAAACATGTCCGGAGTCAGTTGTCACGAAAGATACTCGAACATATGAACTAACGTTACATGAAGCAGACAACGTGCGCTATGTTCTCAGGGGTAAAATCGACTCTCTCGAAACTCTTCCTTCTGGCGAAAGGATTGTGGTAGAAGTGAAAAATCGGATGCGACGTCTTTTTATGGACCTAAAAGAATACGAAAAAATTCAAATCTGCACATATTTGGCCATGATCCCACACGCCCATTCAGCAAAACTCGTGGAGCAGTATAACGACACGTTAAATTCAATCGATGTGCCACGTGATTCTTCATGGGATGACTTCATTCTACCAGGATTGATGGAGTTTGTTTATAAAATCCATAGCAACATCGCATCTCATACGACACAGCATGACTCAAATTTGTCGAGTAATATAATATTCGAGTGTGAAAGAGTCGCCGATAACCGCACCAACACTGAAAAAAAGGAACATTACTGTGTAAAGAAGTCGCTGGAACACTTTGGACTCACATTCGATGAAAAAATGGTTGTTGATGGTAATTACACCAGTCTTTTTGAAAGTCTTGACAACAAGATCTGCTTCAACAATATCATTACGAGTTCGCTACGTGGTGAGATGTTCAAAGATGGTGTGAAAATTAACGGGAGGTATTACTTACCCATCACACTTGAAAATGTTTTCCAAATGGATGGTCCAAGTGACGCAAAGTACGTTGTTGACATGTCGAGTAAGAACATAAATATGGACGTGCTCAAACAACCCATTCGCATCAAACCGAATATCTTTCTCGACGATTCGTATAAAATTGTTGAAATTAACGACGGTCAAGTCAGAGAAATCAAGAATGCGCGGTTGGTGAATTCCGCCGGACAATCGATTCATTCTATCTTTAGTCGTCAAGAACTTGTTATATACGATACACACATTCCAAACTACTTGAAGCATCCAACGAGGCATCCTTTTAATCGTTCGGATAGTGTGTGATCAAACAACCAATCGAATAAAACATACATACAATTTATTTGAACGATTACGACCTTTCGAAATACGGAATCGCAGATCCATTTAAAGTTTGATTTGTAATTATAAAAAATGACAACCACACTCTTTATTTATTGAGCTGGTTCGACGACATGTTCACAACAGTTCAAATTGCAAAGGACATATACACGTCGCTTCAATGTACCCAACACTAAATACTCGATCCAATTTCTTTTGAATCTCGTCGGAGCGAAATACTCCACGTTGGAAATCTTGTGTCCATTCGAAAGGAACCACACGTCATTGTTTCGCGATGTCCAGACCGAATCGATGTGTTCGGTCAAGAATGAAATTTCGAAATGGTTGCACGGAAGCCGATCCACCGAGTCCAAGAAAGCACAAATCTCAAATTCAAATGGGAGGTCTGTACGTTCGGGACCGTTTGACGTCATACTTGGTCGCGCACGGCGATTCATTTTTTGTTTCTCTGTTGGATAAAGTCGAATAAATCAGCATTTTGTTTCGGAAACTAATGGACAGGTCCAGTTACACTTGTGTATCCTCGTCACGCATCCTTCTGATCGATATGTACGTAAGCATCTCTTCCAATGTACGCAAGTTACGAACCGCGCCGACGGGGTGTTGAATCGTAAAATACAATCCAACCATTGTGCAACCGAACAATCCTTTAGTATATGTAAACCGAACCGGAAAGAGGGTCTCACCGATGTCTAAAAGTGCAGATTTGACTTCGTTCGAAACCAGAAGAGCCCGTATGAACTCGAACGGTACGTCACCCAAAAACGCAATCGTCTCAACCCTCGTCCAACTACCCGCTTGTAATTGGTCGTAACCTGACAACACGTTTTCGATTGCATTCGGGAGAAGGTCCATCTTTGTGTTACAAACTAGAAACAAAAAAACGCTTGTTTCCTTTCGGAAACGTTTGGACAGTTTGTGTCATTTTGGGATTTGAAAGAACGCCTGCCAGATGTCCGTGATTCGAATTCAAATTTTTAAATGACGATCCAGATCAAATGAATTCGTCTTACGGATAATCAATCTATATTTAAAATAAAAAATGGGTTTGTATTGGACCACAATTTTTTATTCGGATATTCGCGACATGAGTCGTAAGATAATTCTCGAGACAATGGATCCGATTATTGACGATGGTGACAAACGACAGAACTTTGTTTCAAAGAGCGACCTGCTCCGTTTGTTTTCTCATAAGATCCGGGAAGAAGACATTACGGAACATTCGTGGTTGGTTGAGCATATGTATAGTACATACGATGAAGATGCACCCGGCAACACTGAGACGTGTCGTTTACAAGTGCGGTAACAGTCCCCGTGCGTTAGTTTCCGATTCAGACCCTTCTTCGTTCATTCATACAAGCATTCCGAATGAACTCTTCTGTCGATGTAAATGCCGAAATCGAACATGTACTCCAAATGTATTTATTGATCTCTCCATGGATTCATCGTGTCCGTTCTGGCCAAATGGAGGAATTTATGGCTCGGTCAGTCGATCATGTCATCCGTGCGTCCCCGCCCGGGAATGTTATGACATACATTCGAAACATTGAGAAGACTCAGGTAGAACGTCATTTCCGAGATGCATGGACAGACATGAAGACTCTAAGTTCTTACAAAGCGTGAATACATTATTCTCCAATTTGAAGAATGAATGAATGAATCCTAAAGAAATAGTAGTAAAAGGATGATTGTGATAACGAGTGACGGTGTATCGTTTGATGTTCCGAGTGAAGTTGTTAAACTGTCTGACTTTTTGAGAGGCGCAGATGCAGATGAAGAAATGGTCATACCAAAAGTTTCAAAGAAACATTTCGAGACCATTATGCGATTTTGTGAATTACATTCGGAAGATCCCATGAAACAGATCCGTCCTCCGTTGTCTTCAGATTGTTCATTACAATCGATTGTCGGGGAGTCTTATTACAACTTCGTTCGATCCATTGATGTGAAAGACGAACTTGTACAACTGATTCATGCGACCGACTTTCTCGGAATCGAACCGATGATGCATCTTTTGTGCGCCCGGATGGCGATTCTTGCTTCTACAATCGAAGACCCCGATGAGTTTCTCTCCATGTTCGATTGAATTGAATTAAATTAAATCCATTTCAACAAATGTCGGTACAACTTCTTTCAATCCAGAACGTCTCCACACACGCTTCTTGTGCGTATACACAGGGGCAAATACGGCAAACACACGAGCCGTAATGTGCAAAGCATGTTCGAGATCCGGGTTCGTGGAAGAATTCGTAAAACCAAGTGCGCGTTTTATAGTTTGAAGTGTACCACTTGCCTCGTTGCGAACAACAATTGCATCGTACACACGTTTCGAACTGTACGCATCGGTCGAAAAACGCCTTAACATGGGCGAAAATGACACGACTTCTTCAAGCATGTAAGAGACGTGAGTGGTCATCAGATTGCTCGATAACTCCAGCTCTTCGAGTGTGGTATTGGATCCGTCGACGAGTGGTAAGAGGATCCGACAGACATCTGCTTTTCTCAATTGAGAACAATCGATAATCGAAAGAGACTTCAGACGATTCTTGCGGAGCAACCGACTGATTTCGACCGTGTGTTGAAATGTCAAAAGCGAAATATGACAAAGAGACAGACTTGTCAAATTGCGAAGTGAGAAAATGTCGAATGACAAACCGGTATACTTCAGCTCGAGGTGTCTCAAATTTTGACGAAGATTCTCCACCGCGTCTGGAAGACATTCAACGCCTTCCAGAGATAAACGTTCGACTCCTAGCAGTCGTTCGCTCGGGAAGATGACGAGCTGTTGAGAGCTCGAGATCATAAATTCCTTAGGGAGATGCTCAAACAACTCGAAGGTTTCTGTACCCGTGGTTGTTATCTTGAATGACTCAAGCCACGGCATTTGTGGCAAAAGTTGCCGAATTTGTTCGATTAACGATGCGTCCCGGGGAAGTACCGTGTTGTAAAATCGAATCGATTTCAGATGATAACACTCGGGCAGAAGGTGCCTGACCAAATGAAAGGTCTTATGTTGACGATCCATAAAGTCATACTGACTTGTCGTTTTCATGAACAAGAAAAGTTCATTTTCGTAATGTGGGTCTGTGAAATGAGCAGCTTTGTTCAACTTTAGAATGATAACACATTCGCAGTTTCTTGTGACTTCGATTCGTACTTTTCTTTTGGGAGACGGAATTCTCACAGAGTATCTTTGGAGAAACCAAAAAGTATGGATGAGTTCTTCTCCATTTGTCATAATCGATTTCACAGACGAAGAATCCGAAAACATAACTTTCGAACCTCCGTATACATCGATGAAATTGACACCGGCATTCAATTGAATACGGCGTACGTATTTGTAATACGTGTCATCGAGATTATACATGGTGAACATGATTTCGAGGAGATCCATGGAATTCACTTATAAACTTATAAATGAAACAAACAAACACATTACGTTCTTTAACAAACGGTGAAGACGGGGTTCCCGAAAGAGTTCAGACGGATGAGTCCATGATCCTCGATCAGCCAGCACAAAGCCTGAGAGTTATCAACAGCGAGAACACGGGGGATCTCACGCCCCTCGTTTCGACGACGTCGGATCCACTCGAGTCCACTCTCGACGTTCATGAATCGAATCGAGTCGACAGGGGAAGTGTCAACGTGAAACCAACCCGGGTTTTCTTCTCCTCCATTATCAGCCGACCAAAAGAAAGTCTGTACACGTACAAATGGAATCGGACGAGGAGGATTGGGATTCATTCACTCTTCTTTTGTGTAGTTTGTAAAAAAAGTGTGAAAAGCAATCGGAAACAATCATTTTTGTGACTGTCGGGTGGACGAAAAAATTAAGTTGAAGACTATTACAAAGAAATCAAACAAAAATGTCTTTCATTATCTTGAATCCTGAATTTATTCCCGATGACATTTCATTCCTTCCGTCGGATACGAAGTTTGTATTGATGAGGACAATGGGGGAAGGAGTGCATAACGATGCGATCGTACAGAAACTAACAGAACGTGCGATTCCTGGGAAGCCTGTATTTGTAAAAAATGTGGATACAGACACGATTCAACGTTTTATGAAGGTGAAAAATGTTTCGAATGTATTCGACCTTCGACCGACGAATCTCGAGTTGGAAATCGCTTCCACACTCCCTGACCTCGCACATGCTTTTCACAGTGCACGCGTGCAAGTTCCTGACAGTCGCTCGATTTTCTCTGCTATCATGATTCCTCTCTATGTGTTCGAGACATTCCGTGCGTTCCTTCGTGGCGAACGTGTCACCTACAAGTACATCATTCTGGATATGTTTGCTCGAAAACTGGAGCAAGTCGTGGAAGTGACGTTTGAGGAAGAACTGAAACTGAGAAAACCGTCGATCCATCTCGTGGAAATTGCGGATCCAGGTGGATTTCACCAACCCAGTCGAATGAATAAGACCGAGTATGACACGGTCTGTACATTCTGTGAAAAGTTTTCTTGGTCGACAGCTGCTTGTATATTTGACTTGGAGGAGCATGTCGCGGATGGATTTGTTGACTCATTTATCGACAGTGTACCGATTGGAGAAAGTGGGGGCGGTGAATCTACAGCACTTTCATTCGATTCGCGCTTTTTGGATCTCCCGACGGAACTCCGCCGATTCCTCGCGGATAAGACTTGCCAAGGTGAAGTAATCCGTCTGAATGTCATCGACGCTTCTGACGCGAAATTACAGCTACTTTACGATTATGTACATGGAAGACTTCATTCGGTCGCGAATAATAAGGTTGACATGGTGTACGTAGCTTCGCAAGATACCGAATTCCAGCATACGCTCATTCAGCAGTACGCGGTTGAGAACGTAACCATGTACTTCGAGAAGCCGGATGTCTCGACGGTTGCAATCGTTGAGTCATTCCAAACGAGTGCACCGGTAGCGTCCATGTATGCTCGGATGTTCGAAGCATCTCGTTACATGAAATCCTACACTCGCACGGAAGACGGTGGATTGATTGTCCATTTTGCGAAGGAATGAAATTTACTGGATGTGACGTGTCATACAAACATTATTGAGTCCTCCGCATTTATTTGACTTTACAAGTTCTTGCTTGGTGGGCGTTCGCTTCCGATAATACTGATCTACAAAATTAAAGGATTCAAAAATAGCAGAGTTGTGTGTGCGAACGTCTGGTTCGGTATCAAATCCACACTGAAAACTCGCAAGTCCGTCTGGACAATCCTTGCAATCCTCTTCGGACGAAGCCCCCCACTTCGTCGAATATTTTCCAGTCGGGCAAACGGATTCACACTGTAAACTACCGTGTGAAATCGTATATGTACCAGGTGGGCAAGATTGGCATTCAAGAGCACCTTCGGAACCTTGTGATGGGTTATATTTTCCAGGCGGACACGTTATACATGCTCCTAGGTTACCAAAGCGTCCTCTCGGACAAGGAAGGCACCGCAGTGTCCGTTTGGAATAAAAATAACCACCTTCACAAGTTTCTTTGATGACATTACTACAGAACACGAACGAAAGGTTGAGTGAAATGAAAATCCACAAGAAGGGATTGATCATCATTTTTTGTTGTTGTGTGATTTAAAAATTATCAGTGTATGAATTAAATAAATAAGTTTTTAAAGAATATAAAATGCCTCGGACGACATCGAAAGATTTTGACAAGGAGCACTCCATTCCTGCCAAGATCAAAGGTGACCATTACATTTACACATCTGGGAGCAGGTCAGACGAAGTGATCCGTTATTGGCTTCTTTCCAACGACACCATAGTGGATGTCCCGAAAGGAACAAAGAAAGTGAAAATGACGATTGCAGAGTATTTCGAAATGGAAAATCCGCCGGCGTTGTCGCGTGTCAAAATCAGCGGCGTGCGGAATCACACTGTCAACAAAATTGCCCCTGTCTCGAAATCTGCACTGGCCGAACTGATTCTTACGCACAACATCGTGACACCTGAACATGAGACCTTGCCGCCCGCATTACGGAAGAACTACAAAACAATCAAACAATATACGGATGAAGATCTCGATCGGCTGGAAGAGTATGTCGAATAAACAAAAACTTGTTCATCACTAAAAAAAGAAATCCAAAAATATGAATTTTCCATATTATTCACTTTTTATGGAGCGTTACGCAGACTATATTCATCCACGGGATTGTAATATCTTGAGGCTTACGATTACTTTAAGACCTGATCAAATTGTTTGTACAGGTCATATTGATTATTGCTCGAATTTTCCGGTGATCGAATTCGGTGGAAGAAACTTGTATTTATTAAGTTTCACCAGTGAAGGTACGGGCACACTTTCGTATGTGTTCGAGTATGCGAATTAAACCGTTGCATCTTCGTCAGAACGGTGTGCGAAATAAATAGCAAACATTGCGAAAATTAGGGCGATGAGTGTGTTTTTCCCAATCTTTTCACCAAATAGTACGTTTCCGATGACGAATGCAATGATAATGCTTAAACAAGACCATATTAGATTCGTATGTCCCATTTCTGACGCACCATACGTTCGATAAAGTAACCAGGCAACTGCTACATAAAACACAAATCCGGCGACGATCGCGATTCTACATTTGATCGATTCATAAGTTCTTGCAGACCGCAGACACGTTTGTGCGATTGCTTCTGACAGGCAGATCAATAAAATTAAAAAAATTGTGAGTCTTCCGTTTTGATTATTCATTTTTTTATTTCATTTCCTTAGATAAAAAATGATAAAATTTGTTGTTTTCTTGGGAATCGTTCTTGGAACGGCGTATGCGATTTCAAATGGTGCGAATGAACCCATTGCTGACAACCAATTAGGACTGACAGCAAAAGATTGTTCGTTACAATACTGCGAAACTCTTGACGGACTCGCATTATGGCTTACATTGGCCGAGGTGTGCTTTTCGCAGGACAGTCTCGTTTACAAAGTTTCCGATTTGTGAATCTGTCTTTTTTACGAATCGTCATCCATTATGTCGTCCGCAACAACATCGACGACTGAGTACGACTTTCTTGAAGATCTGAATGTGATCCCTCCACTGTATTCATCGGATATGGATATGGAGAAAGTGGAGGAAGAGTTGTATCACATTTCCCCTTGTGGATCCCCGTGTTCGACTTCTTCTTCTTCGACGTCGTCATCTAACTTGTGTGATCAAACAAACAATCACAATTTTAGAGTTCACATGGTATATTTATCATGTATGTGTGACTCGTGTGTGTATGCTCGGGCGTGTTCGCTCGGTCCTCCTTTGAACCCCGAGATCGATTGTGAGTGTTACCTTCCTTCGCTGATGTCAAATCTTGAAAAGTTGGAAGAAGATCGTCTGAATTCCAACATCAACTCAGACTAGATTTTCATTTTTGATTTGAACATTTTGAGGAAGGCTGTTTCTTCCGAGGGTGTGTTGGATAGATCATCGAGGAGAGTTTTTGGTCCGATTTGATTGGCGATTCTTTTGAGTTCGTCACGTGTTTTGAATGTCAACTTTTGAATACAGAGTTTACCTTCTAAGTATGTTCGAAAGTGAAGAAGAGATTCTTGAGAAACATTTTCGACCACCAATACTTCTCCTTCTTCACATTCGAATGAAGCGCAATTGATTTCGACAAGTGTAGTACGGTTATCTTGAATTGTCATCAAAGAAAACATCATCTTTTTATATTTACATAGTTCATTTTTTTATAATCGAACATTGACAGCGTATTCATCAAGAAGACGTTCGAAATCTTCCAGTTGAAACAAACCGTGAAGCGAAGAATCCAGATCGACTTCTCCTTTCGTGAGTTCTTCAAAAGTGGGAACAGCACCGCCCAAACGAACTCGTTCGTGTTCTCGAATGTACTCCTCTCGGACCAAGTCGATATGTTCCTTTCGGATATCCGTGATTCTCTTTTTACGAATCGACTTGTCTCTGGAAGCATAATTCACAAAGATTTGAACAAGCGATTTCACATACCGGGTTTGGTAGTCATGCTTACAAAAAGCACGGAGTCGTTGTTTGACTTCGTGATCTTCTGGAAGAATCTTGAAAAGCTTCATGATCAACCTCTGATTCACAAGTCGATGAGACGGGGGACCGCGGTACTTTGTGAGTTCTACACACTTTAGAAACATCGCGATAAGCGACGGTAATTGAGGAGGACAGGGGTTGATACGTCGACCGTTATCTGACAGAGAACTCGCATACTCGGGTTCAAAACCAATCGGATCCGGGAGACGTTTACGATATTTCTTCATAGGAGGTGGTGGAATGGCGTCTCTTTCCACATCAAAACGAACGAAAGCAGAAGCAGAAGAAGAAGAAGAAGAAGTAGAAGAAGGAGGAGGAGGAGGTGGAGCCCGTCGAACCCCGATCAGAGAGTAGGTAGAAAGAATAACACTTTGAAATTGATCGAGAAGACCGTTGAAGAAATCGAACGGGTACTTCATGGTAGAAAGAATACGGTCGAAGTCGTTCACCATAAAGTTTTTGAGAGATTCGTGATCGTACTCGAGAAACATATCGAGCAGTCGATCATTTTGAAGTGACCGAACGAAAGGGTAAGTCCCGTTAAAGTAAAACCTATTCTTTTCCAAATCAAAAGCATGTTCAACTTCAAACGTATCTATCTCACCCTCGACCTCAACAACAGCAAGTGCTTGTTGGAGTTGTTGGGTTCGAAACTTTTTACGATCGTTGGGTAATTCAAAGTCTCGGATTTCGGGTTCGGGGAAGATTTGTAACGAACGAAAAATTTCTGTCCGGAGTTGTTTAAGGATGGTGAAGTTATCGGTCATCACTCCAAGAATTCGTTCGACGTTTCTACCGATTTCTTCGATCCTGTGAAGTCGTTGTTTCATGATACCAAACAGCGAAACGGACGAAACCGGTGTACCGTCAGCCGAGTAGATGTACGACATCAGTTGAATCCGAATGTCACTCCCATTCGGAGCTGTTGAGCTTATAATAACTAATAGCTTTTCTACATCTTCGGATTCGAAAGGATGACACAAGTGTTTCAAAAGATTCTCCATCTGAAAAATTGATGTTCGCTTAGAATTCATATCTAAATACAAAACACTTTCGGAAACTTGTGGACATTCTTGGTCATTTAATAAATGCGTAGGATTTCGACAGGTTATATAAAAAGTAATAAAGTAAAAACAAAAAATGGCATCTGTTCAAATCGGAGTTTTCGAAAAACAAGACATTGTGCATGACATTCCACTCCAATGTGTGCAAATGACATTTGATTTCGCAGGGGAACATGCACGAAGTATCATTCGGGATACGAATTTCATTGAACAGTTACTTCCACGTGTTCGAGAAATCGTCGACGATTTGTATGATCAATTTCTCTTTCGCCACACGATTTTGAGCAATTCATCAGACAACACCAACAACGCAACAGAACAAGAACAAACAAGAAGAAATAAAGAAGAAGACATTTCAATTCGTCTGGGTCCGATGAAACGTGTTGTCCACGAACATCACTATTCTGACAAACAATGTACCATTTGTCAACAATCTTTTGTTCAAAACGAGTTTCTGCGGATTTTACCGACGTGCAAACACGTGTTTCATAAGCGTTGTATAGATCTTTGGATATTCAAACCTCCACACACATGCCCGACCTGTAGAGAAGCAGTGTAATGTAATTTTTTTTTATGTTTCAATAATGAACAGAAAAAACAAAATCTATTGATTTATTAAAAATAGAACAATGTTGTCATTCGGAAAATTTGCTCAAGGCTACAAGGACCGGAAGAATCCTCAAAAGACGGCGTTGAAATACATGAATGCATTTCAAAATCGTTTCGGTATTCGGACGGTCACGAAAGAACCAGTGTTTGTTGATAAAATTTCAAACCACCTCGTTGCAAGAGTCTTTGGTTCCTTACCAGAAGGTGAAGAACGAAATAGATTGGTCGCTTTCCTCCGTTCTTCGGAGTTCAAGACGATCGCCGAGTCATATCGTACTTCGAAGGACGATTCTCGCATGGAAGACGTGATGTTGGCTGCCAGCCGGGTAGGAGTACCTCAATCACGCATCCGGGATCTATTGGGAGCGAGCTTTTTTAGTACTACGTACAATGATCTGTTCAACAAAGAACAGAAATATGGTTACCCGATAAACTTTCACAAAAAGAGATGTCGAATGTTTGGTTCGACGATGGCGTACTGCCAATTACAAGAAATCATGGAGTACAACATGCGGCACAATCTTGAAATGAGTGACCTCCGAAAACCGGCAGTTGCAAGAGACGCTGGAGCTGGAGCTGGAGCTGGAGCTGG
>JACCDO011092149.1_pt1 | contig 11596 bp, 2 predicted proteins | sample 7446101 | NCBI WGS metagenome assembly JACCDO01 (sample SAMN15323440, study PRJNA562643) | freshwater metagenome | isolation source: river surface water | place: USA:Blue River Watershed | collected 2017-08-16
AACGGTTACCGTTCTTGTGGCTGTTGCGTTTGAACAACCTCCAGTTCCGGTTACGGTATACGTAATTATCGAAGAACCTGCAGCAACTGGTGTGATTGCTCCTGTACTAACATTCACTGTTGCAGCGGCCGTAGTAGCAGAAGTAAATGATCCACCACTGTCTCCATTGCTTGTAAATGTTGTTGTACCATTCGAACAAATCGCATTCGTACCACTTAGCGTTCCAGCATTTGGTGCAGCTGTAATAACAGCTGCTACTGCATTACTTGTAGCAGTTGTACATCCAGAACCAGATGCACTCACTTCAACATAGTAATACGTTGTACCAGCAGAAGTTGATGGTACAGTATAACTTGATGAAGTAGCTGATCCGATGGAACTACCGCCACTGTTACTGTTTGTTGTATTCGAATACCATTGGTAGGTTAATGAAGGGGTACCTCCTGATGCAGATACGCTTACCGCATCTGTACCACCTACACACTCTGCTATTGCTGAAGGATGAGTATCAATCGTTGGGTCTGAATTAATAGTTAATTGTGCTGCGTTGCTATTCACACTACTACATCCGTTACCAGTAGAGCTTACCACACAACGGTAATAGTAAGCTGAACCCTGCGCGATATTTCCTGTTTGTGTTAATGTTGCGGTCGTATTGTTCGTAAATGTAGCATTGGTAGGTGTGTTATTTGTAACATTTGCCCATCCAGTAGTACCATTGGTTGAAAATTGCCATTGGTAACTTAAAGTTACACCACCTGAAGCTGTAACACTTGGTGAATAAGTACCTCCATAACAAATAGTAGCAGCACTTGGGTGAGTTGAAATGGAAGGACTAGATTTCAAGGTTTGTGTTCCACCTGCTGATGTTGGACCTCCTGCTTTTGTACTTGTTGATGTTAAATCAGATGTTGTAATTGCATTCACTGCAATGGTTGCATTATTAATTGCTCCAGAAGCAACATCGACTGTAATCCAGAAATAATAGGTTGCATTATTACTCAAGGTAGGAGAGATAAACGATGTAAATGTTCTAGCACCCTGACCTCCAGAAGAACTTAAATCTGTTCCTAACTGAGATGCTCCAGTGATATCATTGGATGTATGGTACCATAATTGATATTTAGAAATGTCCGCTTGAACATAGGTACCAGTAGTTGTAAAACCAACATTTGTAAGATTACCTATTGCATTTGTTACTGCTAACGAAAAACTCTGAATTGGTACTTTAACTGAGGAAGCGCAATTATCTGCTGCACTTACTGCATTAGAGGCAAGAGTAATTGTAGCAATAGCTGATTCGTAACATCCCTTGGTTGGAGTTGTTGAACGAGTAGTATTTACAATATCGGTTGATACAGTTGCTGTTAGATCAGTACCAGTACCTACGTAACTTGCCTCTGTGGCATCAATTGAACCATCATCGCCAACAGTAACATTATTTGCAGAACCATCGGTATCTGTTCCAACAAAAGCTAAAGCGTTCCAAGTAGTAATATTATAATTGGTAGATGAATTAAATGCTGCTGTATAAGTGCTATTTTCAACTTCTAGATAGTTTTGATCAAATGCAGTACCCGAACAACTAGCATCCATACTGTAAATGGCAAAATGCCTATTATTGGTAGTTGTCCTGTTATTTATAAATATATTATTTTGCACACTTAAAGTTGGACATGATGCACTATGTCTATAACATGCAGTATAAGATCTATCACTATTTGTTGCACTTTCTTGACCTCCTATTACTACCGTATTATGAAATAAATTTAAAGTTCCCGAATTTGTTCTTATTCCACTAATAGAAATTGCATTTGTACTAACTGTACCATCATTTAATGTGTTTGTGATTTTAATTAAATTATTATGAATATGAGCGGTAGGACCACTTAAATAAATACCTCGTATATCTTGTGCTCCCATATACAGTGTTGGTTCACTCAATGTTGCGTCTCTTGAAGTTCTATTTATTAAATTTAAAATTTTATTTTTGGTAATAGTAACTGTCCCTGCACCTAATAATTCTAAACCATTAACCAAGTATATACTTGCTGATGTATTTGAATTTTGAATATAAGAAATTGTATTTCCAGTAATCGTTTTTGAACCAGATGCTACTGTTAAACCAGATAAAGTCAAACCTGAGGCACCTGTAGCACCGGAAGATGTGATATTTTGGATGGTATTACTGCTTGCTGTAACATTCGTACCTGCGCCTGCCAAATAAACACCATAGTGACCACTATTATTAAGAGTAGTAGCTAAAGCTATATTATCAGCACCTGTTGTTCCTATTGTATTACCTGATATCGTTACAGCATTTGCGGAAGCACCACCTGCATCCCATATCCCTCTAAAAACTGTGTTGTTCACAGTCAATGTGTTAATTATATTATTATTTATAGAGATTGAATTAGTTGAACCATTGTATATTCCACAAGTGTAAGTTGAAGTCGAACTCCCTGATCCCAACATAGAAATATTTGTTATGGTATTGGAATTTATAGTCGAACTTGCAGCACCAGAAGTGTTTTTCACACCATAAAACTCAGGACTACCTGTACCATAAACACTTACATAATTGATCGTATTTGAATTAATTGTAGTTAACCCACTTGCCGAATTATCAATAGCATAAAACTTACAATCACCTGCAGCAGTTGATGCTCCTCCTAAAGTAATAGTACCTGTACTATTTCCAAAAGTATTTGAATTTATAGTAAATACACCAGCAGCCCCAGATGTTTCAATTGCTTTTATTTGAAAAGCTTCACCAGAAGTATTAGAAGTAGCAATACCGGCAAATACATTATTTGAAATATTTACAGTAGACGTAGATGCTACCTTAAATAACTCAAAACTTGCTGCTGTTGTATTATTTGAATCAAAATTTATTGTTGTAGCAGTTGTACTACCCACAATATTTGCAGTTGTATTTCCAATATTTACCAAAGATGTTCCACTTGCAACGCTAATTGGAGACCAGATACCGTCACTGTAAAATGTCCAACTAAAACCACTGAATGTATTCCCTTGTATAGATGTTGCAGTTGTTGTACCAACATTTGCAGCTAAATTAATTCCATAAAACTCAGTTCTTCCGGTACTTGCCTGATTTTGAGTCCATGTTCCTGAACAACTAGCAGCATTACCTCCAAAATAATTACTAGATATAGTGTATCCATCACCATCATCTATGTCAATGACACTCATGTTGCATACATTAGTACCTGAATTTGAGCGAGCACTTGATTGATAAAAACTATTATTATTGATTGTCCAAGAATCGTTAAATCCATCTAAAAATATCATTGAACTGAATACACCATTTCCATCTATAAAAATATCTTTAAACTCACAGTAAGAAATTGTATTACCACTATTTGTTTTAGCCGATGTTCCTAAAGAATAAATACCATTTTGAGCTACTCCTGCAGCTGATGGTGAAGCAGTAGTAGCGGTACCATCTAGAGTACAATAAGTTATTGTATTATCATCATTACCCGTTGTACCTGAAGTAGTACTAAAATGAACGATACCTACTGATGAGGAACCAAAGTTAGATTTCAACGTACAATTTCTAATCGTATTATTCGTGGCATCATTTGAAAATTTAATCGCAGAACCTCCAGTAGCGGTACTTGTATTTTCAATTATTAATCTATTTGCACCCGAACCTCCTAAACGTCCGTCTACAGTTATGTAATTTGCATTGTTCAAATCAAATAAAGTATTTGTACTTGATCCGTCCATTGTGATTGTTGCTGTAACATTGGACTTTGGTCTGATGGTTAAAGTAATGGACGATGTTGTTGGAAGACCAGAAAAATCTAAAGGATAAGTTTCATTTGCTTCTTGTGCAGTTCTGTATGTTTCATCTAATTCTAATATTACAGAACCGGTCATAGTACATGTTTTCAACTCCGCTAAAGCATCAGTAAGCGTAGACCAAGTACCACCAGTACCTACGGTATAGGTACCACTGTATGTAGGACATGCACCTATAATTATTGTATAATCTTCAAATTCAGCATCCGCATTACTAGCAGATCCAGTAGCACAGCTAGTAAAATATGCATTATATCCACCACTTACTCTCATTGTAATATAACCAGTTGAAGCTCCGGTTGGTACTTTAATTGATAATGGTGATAGTGCTGCACCCGTTGTATAGTTTGTTGTAGTACCAACATCATATTGCTCTCCGAGGCCTGAACTACTTCCAGCAGTAGTGTTAAAAGAACCATCATTGTTCCAATCTATCCAAACGCGAACGTATTCAGTAGATGTTGAAGAATATGCTTTTGCATTTACAGTTAAATTGTACGAGGTACCTCGAGTGAGAGAAGTAGAAGTGTTTATATAGGATGTTACTAATGCTGTAGCTGTAGTTCCTGCGGAAGTATTATCAATCGTGTTAAATCGAACTCTCTGAATACCATGACCTGAACTTGCTCCTAGTGTCAACGGCAAACAATATGTAGTTACTGTACCAGACAACTCAGTTGCGTTAAAACAACCTGATGCGCTTTCTTCATATACCCGAATGTAATAAGTTGTTGCACCAGACAAACCAGTCACAGTAACTGAAGTTCCTGTACCAGAATAAACCGCGTAACCTCCACCCATAGCAGTACCAGATGAATAAGCAGCATTTCCGGTATATGTTACAGCATCAGTAGGATCAGTAGTAAAATCAGACCCTGCCTTCACAAAAACATCTGCTTTACTACCATTACCTCTTGTCCAATTGAATGAAATGTCTTTACCTGATCTACCAACCACATTTAAAGAAGTTGCTTGTGTTGTTGGTGGAGTACAAGTTACCCCAATTGCAAAATAAGCATCTGCACTAGTTAGTGTTACGGCGCCATTAGAAGTAATAGTTGAACCAATACTTGTACCTCCAGTACTTGCATAATTCCCACTTTGGGCAGAAGATTTCCCAATAACATTGGAAGCTGTTAATCCGCTTTCAGTAATTCTAACCGTTGCACTATTCAGAGTACCGGAAACATAATCCATGAACCAATTCCTAGCAGAAACTGAAGTCATTGAAGCATTTGTAGTTGACGCTCCAGTTGAGGATGTACTTACTTGAACTATTGCACCTGAAGTACAAGACACACTATTCATTTCAAAAGGACGGTAATTAGAAGCATCACCAATTGGGAAAAAGTGGTTGGCTGCATTCGTAAGATAATATTTTACGATACCATTTACATACGATGAGGATGAATAGTTAGTTATTGTTCCACCACTACCAATATATGGTATGTTTGAACCTGATGAAACTAATAGACCTGAAGTTAAATCTAAAGTACCAGTGATTGTAGTTGCTTGGGATAAGGTTACGCCTGCACTGTTGTTTATCTTCAACGTCCCAGAAATGGTGGTTGGCAATCCTGTACCTGTTGCTTGAGCAGATGTTCCATTATATTCATATGTAGCTCCACCATTTAATGTTCTAGTTACAGTTTGAACCGATCCACTATTTGTACCAGCAGCAACTAAACCTGCGGTATTGGTTGTTTTTAATGTTGAACCCGTTTGAGTAACAAATGTATTTCCAGTCATATTTGCAACAGAATATGAACCCATGATTAAAGTTGCACCAGTTTCAACTGTTACTGTTAAACCTGAATAAATATCAGAATTTAATGTAGTAGATGAACCGTTTTTAAAATTAATGTTCCAATATGCATTTGTGTTATTTACCATTGAACTTGTTGGAAGACTCAATGTCTTAACGGAACCATAAAGATTAATTGTTGTATACCCATTATTTGTTGATCCGCTTCTTGCACCTACGGTACCGGTAGCGATATCGACGTTGCCATACAAATTCATTGTACTATTTGAATTATAATTTAAATCAGCTCCTCTGAATGTTGCAGAGCCCGATGTTGTTAAATCTCCAGATACCGTTAAATTACCTCCCCAATTAGCCGATTGACAAAAGAACTTACCTGAACCGGAAACAGACATATTACCTGTAACGCTTAATGAACCTCCACCTGAACTAGCACCTGTAGTTAATGTCATTGTGCCGCCTGAAATTGATACATTCCCGCTTACGTTTAAAGTTCTTGAACCAGACCCACTTGATACTGAGAAAACATTACTACCTGCACCTGTTGAAGTTACACTTAAATCTCCCCCCCATGTTGGTGAAGCATCAATATTAACATTAGCTGCTTGCCCAGTACAATTCCAAGTAACGTGATGAAAAGATTGGTTTAAACCTGTACAAGCCGTTGATGTAATACCTGTAACATTACAGATAGAACCTGAAGACCATGTTGCTGTTGGAATTACTCCTCCATCTCTACTATGGGTATATGTACCAGTAGTACCAATAGTTAAAGCTCCAGTAGTGGTCACAGTACCAGCATTACTCAGTGTACCATCCACCTGACAATCTACAGAAGCTGTACCATTCGCTATGGTTAAGGTTTGGCTAGAGGCAACTGTTAATGTACCGCCAGAATTAACGGTTAATTCGTCAGCTGTTACTGAAGCTGTCACCGTTACATTATGGCCGTTTAATATGGTAATAGAACCTTCAGTATTGATTGGAGTGGAATTTGCTGCACTCCAAGTAACTCCAAGGTCACTACTTTCTTGCCATGTACTAGTAGCATTCCAATTTCCAGAAGCTACATTACTTCTATATTGAGTAGCATTTCTAATAGTAAGTATTAACTGACCGGATGATACAGAAAGCTCACTCATTAATCCAGAAGTGATACCTAAACCATTTATAGTAAGTGTTCCAGGAGTTCCAGATACTCCTGTTGCCGAACCTCCTTTTGCAATAATGACATAAGTTCCAATTCCAAGAACTGTTGAAGTTGTAATTGTTACAGGTGCTGAATTTAATGCTAAAGCTCCAGCAGAGGCTCCGCTTACTGTTAATGGTGCATTCGAAGCGCTATTTCCATTCGCACCACCGTATGCGCTAAAGGTTATACCGTCTGTTGAACCTAACGTCAAACCATCATCAGAACCTACAGTAAGTATTGCTGAACTATTAGCTCCTGTAGCAGGAATTAATATATCTTGAGTAGCTCCTAAAGTTGTACCAGCAGTTTTTGCAGAAACATCGAAGTTAGCATTAGAGGCAATACTAATTGAAGAAGTACTTGCAATAGTTCCAGAACCACTTAATGCTAAAGTACCTGCAGATATTGTGGTTGCTCCAGAATATGTATTTACACCAGATAAAATAAGAGTATTTGCACCATAAGTAGTTAAATTATTTGCGCCACTTATTACTCCAGAGATTGTTATATTTCCTGATGTCATTCCTATTCCTGAAGCGGAACTTAACACAACTATTCCTGTCCAAGTTACACCTGTTGAAGAAGTATTATCTAAAGCTCCATTTGTTGAAACTCCAGTTCCATTTAAATTTAAAGCCTCATTACCTCCAAGAGAAAATCCATTTAAATCAAAAGTTGCTCCTGAAGTTACTACTACACCAGTTCCTGGTGTATTATTATGAGTACCAACTGGTGAATTTGTTCCATTACCTGCTCTACCAAGCTTTAATGTACCAGCACTTACTGTTGTAGCCCCTGTATAAGTATTTAATGCATTTAAAATTAATGCACCAGTTCCTGAACCAACTTTTGTGAGAGCATAAAGACCACTGACAACACCAGTTAAAGTTAAATCTCCACTCCCTGTAACACCTATATTAGCTGCTGCGGTTAGAGTAATATTACCACTCATTGATGCATTAGTAGAAGAGGAGTTTATTATTGTACCTAAGGAGGAAACTCCATTTCCTGCTATTGAAAAACTTTCTGCTGTTCCTAAGGTAAATCCATTAACATCTAAAGTACCACCAGTTGCAATACTAGTACCAGCTGCAGTTGTACCCAATGGCGTGTTAGTTGCATCACCAGAGGCACCAAGTTTTATTATACCTGCCGTTATTGTAGTTGTTCCTGTATAGGTACTTGAACCACTCAATGTCAAAACATGTGATGCATTATTTACTGTTAAACCAACACTTGTTGCTGAACCATTTTGAATAATCCCTGAATATGTTGTTGTAGACGCGCCTGTTAAAGTTAAAACTGGAGTTCCTGCTGCACCTGAAGTTACTGTACCTGCTCCAGCTAATGAAGCAACTGTTTCAGAAAAACCGTTTAAATCAAAAGTTGCACCTGAAGAGACTGTAAGTGCAGAACCATTAGCTATTCTATCTGCTGCACCTAGCTTTAAAGTTCCTGAACTAACAATAGTAGCGCCTGTGTAGGTATTTGCTCCGGATATTGTCAATACTGAAGAACCATCATATGTCAATCCTCCTGTATTACTTCCTATTACTCCTCCAATATTTATTGTAGACGCTCCTCCACAAGTTAAGTCAATACCTGCTGCATTTGTAATTGCCGATAATGTTAATGACCCAGCATCACAATTAATTCTAACATCATTAGTTGTGAGCGTTATAGTTCCGGACCAACTATTTGTACCACTAACATTACGAAGCGCTCCTCCAGAAGAAATTCCGGTATTATTTAACGATAAAGTTTCTGCTCCAACAGAAATTCCACCTTGTAATTCTAAAGCAGCACCAGAAGATACAGTTACACCACCTGCTGTTGTTCCAGTTCCTTGTGCATTTTGAATATTTAATATACCTCCATTAACTGCTGTAGCACCTGTGTAGGTATTTGTTCCGGATAAAATTAAAGTACCAGAACCTGATTTGGTTAATGTACCAGTACTTGTTGCAATAGGATCGGCTACAGTTATATTTCCTGAACCATCGAAAGTTAAATTAAAAGCACCAGAAAAAGTACTACCAGATGCAACATCAAATATAATTGAACCATTATTTGTTAATATTGTTGAGTGCGCCCCAAGAGTCACTAATTTACTTATTGTTACTCCACCAGCAGCACTATTTGTTAAAGCTCCGATACCTCCATCTCCAGTACCATTTATAGTAAATGTTCCAACTGATGATTGTATTTCAAAACCAGCAAAATCTATAGATCCTCCAGAATTGACCGTTATCACTACTCCTGAAGTATTAAAGTTCGCATTCAGAGACATTGTATGACCACTTTGAACTACATATATATCTGTATTATTAAATGCAGATGCATTAGTACCAGAACCATTCGTGGCACTATTCCAGTTACTAGCAATATTAAATGTTAAATCTCCTTTTGAATACCAAGTAGCTCCAAAAATATCTGAATGATAAAACACCCCAAACACAACCACCAACAGCACCTTCATCCACCCACTTCTCTTTCCTCCTAAAAATTTCGTAAAATTTTTCATAGTCTTTATGTGTTAATCCCTTTGTTTTCAGATAAAAGCGCAGGAATATTATTTTTTTCTCTTAAAAATTTATAAATATGTATGTCATTGTGCGTATCAATACATAATCAATGACAAAAAACGCGTATAATTGCACCGTTTTATTAGTAAATAGTCTAAAATAGACTCTAAAAAAGTAAGTATAAAACTATACAATTATGTTCACTTTCAATTCCATACTTCAACCCTCCTCACTCACGAATGACAACGCTCGTTTGCGAAATCATAACTATAAAACGTTTCGATCAAATACGAGTTGCCTCAAATCCAAAGAGAAATTAAGGCGCGTAAACAATCTGACTAACAAATATATAAAATATAACCGATTTTTGATTAAAAAGTTAGTAAATTGTACGGTATGTTGATATAAGAACTCGGAGGGAATGTTTAATTTTTAATGTTTGATGCTTGATGGTTTTGAGGACTTTTCGATACCTTGGCGGACTTTGCGTTGAAAATAATGTTTTAACACGGAGGTTGGAAGGTTGCACGGAGGACACAGAGGGAATGATTAATGTTTGATGCTTAACGTTTAATGACTTTATGGACTTTGCGATGCCTTGGTGGACTTTGCGTTGAAAAAAAAGTTTTTAACACGGAGGTTGGAAGGTCGCGCGGAGGACGCGGAGGGAATGATTAATTTTTAATGTTTAACGTTTAATGACTTTGCGTTGCCTTGGTGATCTTTGCGTTGAAAAAAAAATGTTTTAACACGGAGGTTGAAAGGTCGCACGGAGGACACAGAGGGAATGATTAATGTTTGATGCTTAACGTTTAATGACTTTATGGACTTTGCGATACCTTGGCGAACTTTATGTTAAAGACAAACACAGAGTGAAAGAGGTCGCGCGGGGGGATTATCATCTTCTACGCTAATAAAGATTCGGCTGGAATTCCAAATTCTTTATGTAATTTCTTAATCATAGCCAAAGTTAACTCTCTTTTTCTATTAAGAATTTCAGACACTCTTCCTCTTGTACCAAAGTATTTGGTCATATCTATTCTCTTAACTTCCATTTGTTCCATTCTAAATTTGATCGCTTCAATAGGGTCAGGAGATTCAATTTTATAATGTTGGTGTTCATATAATTCAACAAGTGCAATAAGTAGTTCTACCTCATCGAATTCTTTGCTTTCTGGTGTCACATCAAAAAGTTCATCAATACGACTTAGAGCTTCATTGTATTCCTCTTCTGTTTTGATCAATTTCACGTCCATAATATTTTTTTTTTAAATAGTTGTCACATCAATCTTATCGTATTCATTATGTGTTCCAACGAAACGTACATAAATCCATTCTGTAAGGTAGTTAACCTTTACCACTAAACGATATTTATTCCCACAAATATTAAAAACGACCCTATTACTACCAACAATACTAGCATTTTTGTATTGAGATTTTATATCATTTGGATTTTTCCAGTTAGCCATTTTTGCCTCTTGATACCACGCTTTTAATTGCTGTTCAGAATCGTTTCTTCCGGGCTTTTCCCAATGTTCTTTTAACGTTCTTAATGAAACAATATTTTTCATACTTAATACAAATATACAACTATTTGTAAAAGCTCCCAATATGGGAACATATTTTTTTTGACGCGTAGGAATTATTGTTATGGGTTATGATGAAAAACAAAATAATTTACGGAGAAATTGAAATACAGTATTGTGCTCCGCAGGAAAAAATTTCCAGCGAACCGTAAGCTCTGAGGCCTTTGTGATACTTTGGCGAACTTTGTGTCTAAAAAAGGTTTTAACACAGAGTGAAAGAGGTTGCTCGAAGGAAGCGCTAAGTAATTATGAATTATGAATGATTAGTTATAAATGAAATTTGCGATTCGTCTCATAAGCGTTAGCGACCTCAAAATCTATTATGTCCCTCAGGAAATGTAGACTGGGTACCAACAACGATAAGTAAGCGTAAAAATTTCAACTGTTTGAGCGTAGCGAGTTTTGAAATTTTAGCGTCGTTCGTTAGTGGGTAGTCGAATTTCCGAGGACTAGCCTTTTTGGCTCAACCTTTTTTGGTAATGAAAAAAGGTGGAAATAACATTTTTCATTTCTCGATACTTTTTTGTGCTGAAAAAAGTATCCAAAAACAGCTCTTCAATTTTATAAGGAACTTTTTATGTTCCGTTACTCTGCACATAAAACCGCTGATACCTATTTAGCTTCATGCTTTTTCCTTTGGTCTCCATTGCATTGCGACAAGGAACGCAATTCCGCTATATGTACAGCTAGTTCTGTATAA
>JACCDO011145259.1_pt1 | contig 11595 bp, 9 predicted proteins | sample 7446101 | NCBI WGS metagenome assembly JACCDO01 (sample SAMN15323440, study PRJNA562643) | freshwater metagenome | isolation source: river surface water | place: USA:Blue River Watershed | collected 2017-08-16
AAAAAAGTAGAATTTGCAAATATGCCAGCTTATGATGAGGATATGGCTACAGAACATGAAAGATTTTTAACAGATATTCATTTTGGATGTCCTGTTATTATTACTCAATATCCAAAGAATGTGAAATCATTTTATATGCCAGTAATTGATTCATTTACAACACCAGATGGAAAAGTAATCGAAGTTGTAGATTGTTTTGATATTATTGTTCCAGGTGTAGGCGAACTTGTAGGTGGTTCTGCTCGTATTCATAAATATGAAGAACTAATTGAACGTATTGAAAGTGCTAAAATGGATATTACTCCTCTACAATTTTATGTTGATTTACGCAAATATGGTTCAGTTCCTCATGGTGGAATGGGTATGGGATTTGAACGTCTTATCAAATTTATTACCTGTGTAGATTCTGTAAGAGATTGTGTAGCATATCCCCGTTATTACAAATCTGGAAAATCAGAATAACCTTGTTTAATTTATATTAAACTTAATATATTTTTAATAATTTTTTTAATTTAATATATTTTTGCTTATATTTAAGATATTTTTGTTTATAATCTTTACTATCTTTTATGTCTTCTTCTTTTCTATCTTTTATATCTTCTTTTTTTCTATCTTCTTCTTTAAAATCACTATATATACTACTACTTTTTTCTTCGTTTGATTGAGATCTTCCATAAGAATTATGAATTTGTATTTCAGGATTTTCTTTTATTATAAATGTTAACATATTTGCTAGAGCATCTATCATTAATCTAATGTGTACCATAATACTTTTTTCCAAACAATTAATAAAAATTTGTTTTTCTGATTGTTGCAAACAATTAGTTAATCCTTTTTGTTGTAAATGATTAATTATACCTTCATTTTGTAAAAGTTGTTTTAATTTTTGTTCATCATAATTTAAACTTATTATATTATCTGTTATTTTAATATTTATATCTACATTTTTATCTTGCGACCATTCATTAAATTTTATATGTGTTTGTGATTTTCCTCCTGGTTTTGAATGAAAACTGATATGCATTAAACCATAATTAGTTTCAAAATTTACATACAACCCTCCTTTACTTATATCCGCTTTACTTACTATACCGCGGAGATCATTGTGTTCAATATAATTATTTAAACCTGGTAAATTTGCACAACGCGCATGATCTATCATTTTTATAATAGGCTTACTATGACACAAATCCCATAAATTTGTTGTACGTCTATTTGCCATTTATATATATTAAACAATATAATAAAATTATTTAAGATTTTAATATTTTAATATCATATTGAAATAAAATGAACAATACAACTTATTCTGAGGATTACATTATTAACAATTTTGTTAAATTGGAGAATGTTACGATCCCAGAAAAACCAATGGTAACAATTGAGAAAATTTTATCCCTTGATGCGATTCAAGGAGCAGATTTAATTTTATCAGCAACTGTTCTTGGTTGGAATGTTGTTGTATCTAAAAAAGATAATTTTAAAGTGGGAGATCTATGTGTATATGCTGTAATAGATACAGTATTTCCAAAACATTTTATCAAAACAAGTTTTCTAGAAAACAAACCACTTAAAACTCGTAAAATTAGAAAAGTTATTAGTCAAGGTTTAATTTTACCATTATGTCATTTATCTGATTTAAATATTAATTTAGATGATTTAAAAGAAGGACAAGATTTAACACAAATTATAGGATGTATGAAATATGTATCACCAGAAGAAACAAATGTTTATTCTACAAGTAAAAATAATTCAAATCCTAATAAATTTCCTGTTGATTTAGTTCCAAAAACAGATGAACCAAGATTACAAAATATTGTTTCAGTTTTAGAAGATATAAAATCAGATGATATATATGTCACTCGTAAAGAAGATGGGACAAGTGCAACATATATTTTTAATGCGGATAAATTTATGATATGTAGTCGTAATTTAATATTAGACAATTTAGATTCTAATACAAAACATTATTATCATATTGCCGAAAAGTTTGATATTGAAAATGTTCTAAAAAAATATGGAAAATATATCGCTGTTCAGGGAGAAATTGTTGGACCAAGTATTAATTGCAATCGCCTCAAATTAAGTGCATTAGATTTTCGCGTATTTAGTATGTATGATATCGATAATCAAAAATATATTCCTTCTAGTAAAATGTTTAATATGTGTAAAGAATTTGGATTTAATACAGTACCACTTTTATATTTAGGTAAAGTAGATTATAGATTTGAATCTGTAAAAAATTGTCTATATTATGCAGATAGTCTTAATTATTCAGGAACAAATCCAATTGAAGGTATTGTTATTCGTAATGATTCACATTCGATAAGTTTCAAAGTTATTTCAAATAGATATCTGCTGAAGAATGATTTATAAAAAAATTGAAATTATTTTATATATATGATTTGTATATTATTTTATTTATATTATAATTAAAATGTCGTTTACTGATATCTCCATTCGTTTTCTCGAATATTTTTCTAACAAGGTTTCAGATGAGGAGACAAAGATTGTAGATTCTCTTCTACATGAGAGTATTGAGCAAATTCAGAAGGCTCAACCCAAGTGGATTCAACCACAAATCAATTTTGAAGAATTAGTAGAAGCAATTATTAAGATCAAGAAGATTCTTAATATTTCAACTGAAGTATTAAACAGTTCTAACAAAATGGAGCCTGTTACATTTATTAAATTTCTTCATGATATGAATTCAAAGAATTTTCACCAAAACATGAATTCTGCTGATCTGCCTGTAGCATATCGTTCTGCAAAGATCAAGGTTGAACCGATTGCTTCATGTAATTTTCATCAAGAAAGTCTACTTGAACACTCAATCATGTGTATGATTATTTCTATGATTCAATCTGGACAAAATTCAAAGAAGTATGTGCTTACTGGATTTACAGGATTGTTTCATGATATTGGTAAGATTAATACTACTACAGTTTTTGGTGTAAGTGATCTTGGTTATCCTTTTCACGGTGCATATGGTTCTACACTTTTGAGTCAATACGGTTCTGATGAATTGTTTGAAATGCTTGGGTCAAAGCAAAACTTTCTTGATGTGATGCACACAATTAAGGATCATATGTGTTCTTATCATATCACAGACTTTAAGAATGAATGGAATATTCAACGTTGTGAGTCAGCACGTTTATCTTATTCTACAAGTCCACAGATGAAGGAACTTTCACATAACTTGTCATTTGGTGATACTTTTGGCAAGATTTGTGATATGGAAATTGAATCCGAATTCATTGATAGTCGTACAGATTATAATAAGATTACATCAGAACCATTTGATTGCAAAAATTTTATGAAGAAGATTGGTGCAAAGGTGCCGATCTTTTTTATCCGTGGAGCCAGCGGTAGTGGGAAGACTACGCTTATTCAAAATAAGCTGATTCCTTATTTGCTACAATTTTTTGATGAGTCTCAGATTGAAGTAATTTCTCGTGATGAAGTTATGTGTTCTCTTTCAGCACAATTATCAAATATTGTATTGGAAACTCCCCGTCCGATTGGAGATACATATTCTAATCTATACAAGACATATCAATCTAAGAAGCTTTCGAAGCCTGTAAACGATGAACTTAAGGAACGTATTTCTACTGCAATTTCACAGAATAAGATTGCAATTATTGATTCTTGTATTTTGTATTACGATGGTATTTCACAGATTATGCCAGAAAACATTACGAATGCTTATAAGATTGCAATCGATTGTAACCGATCTATTCCTTATACTGTTAGTGATGCTACTAAGAATGGTTTTAAGAATGTTGATGAACTACAATATCTATACAAGTTTCGTAATCCTACAACTTGGATCAACAATCTAAAGTTTACAATTTTAGATTCAATGTACACACGCTCGTCTCCATCAAATACTGTATTGATGCCACATATTGTATTTTCATATGGTTTTAATAAAGAGCATGAGTGTGGTTTTGAAACACTAATTCAAGTATTAAAGCCAGTTATGGAATATTTTGTTTATTAGTTTACTTTCTTTATTAAAAAAATTGAAAAAGATATACATCTAACAAATGATATTATTTACATACACATTATAAACAATATGAATTACGAAACATTTACTCAGTTCTCGGCCGAGTTTTCTGCCCAAACCGATCTAATGGATATCGGTGAATATGTTAACTTCTTGTATAAGAAGTTTGGCTTGGATGGTTTGATGAGTGTATTGCGTTTGCAACAATATACTGTTTCGCATCTCCATTCTGATAATCGCATTCTTCGTATGAACTATCTTGATAACAACCGTATTTGGCGTCCTCGTTGGAGTCGTCAAACACGTGGTACTATCTTTTGGCTGAATGATGATGATGTTTGGGTTCCAATCAAGTTTCTTTTGGAACGTGGTGCTGAGGTTTTTACCGGATTTCACGTAAAGAATGGTGTAACTGAAACCGACAACGTCAGTATTGAAAACATTGCTTGCAAATCAGCTCGTATCCCTGTTCTGGATGATGCACAACAAAAGCTTATTGAGTATCTTATTACAAACTCTGAAATTCCTGATGGTTTGGTGACTTCATTCAAGAAGGATGGTTCTCTTCTTGGTTGTACATTCTACAAGGATAAGAATATTCAAGAATATATGCGTCAACTTATCATCAATACAGGAGATAAGTTTTCTTTGCAAGTGCTGCAATTTTGCGACGAGCTGAATATTCCACTATTGACATTTTCTACACAATCGACACTTCTTGTTGGTGAATTCATGCAAGATTATACAGTTACAGCACTTTTGTCAACTGTTATGAGTGATGCTCAGCTTGCACAATATTCTGATAAGACATATTTAGAAGTTTTTCAAATGTTTGGTAAGCCCGTCATTTCTATGATGCACGATTTGATTCAATCTGTAAATGCAAAGCTTTCATCAAATGATTTAGATACAATTACGTTGAGTATGGAATCAATCTGCAAGGAACGTACTACAGTATTTAAGGGAGCAATTGTCCATACAGAACTTGCACTTAGTTATCAAGAGAGTTCTCTTACGGTTCTTGGCATTTCTTTCAGCAACATTCATAAGGTAACATATCATCCTCACTACGAATTTTCTGAACAGATTCATTCTATTGGTTTGATAGAACCCAGTTTTTGGATTGTGTCTCATACGGAACAGATTAACTCATTGATTGAGTCAATCGACAATGTTATCAAGGGACAAATCACAATTAATAAGTTTTATGAAATTCATCCACCATCAAACAAGTTTACATTTCAAGAAATAATCGATTACGAAGGATTTGTAACTTATTCAATGAAGCGTAATGAATATGAAAGTTTGAACTATAACAAGATCAAGACTGATGCTTATTACAAGATGCATAAGCCACGTAAGGAACATATGAAGTACATTATTGAGATGGCTCAGTACCCAGAAGTGCAAAAGGTTTACCCAATTTGTGTTGTTGCACGAGACTTTTACAGTAACTTAGACAATCTGAATGTAATTCACGCAAAGTTTATGCAGATTCATACAACTACTGATTCGCCACTGTTTTTGAGTTTGAACGAGAAGGCTCAAAAGTCTTTTCACACACAACAGCCAAAGGTTCAATTGAAGATGTTAATCAATGCTCCAATTGGGTTTCAAAAGGTTGGTATCGAGTTGTTCAAGGAGTTTTATCCATTTCAGGAAGAAAAGGTTTCAAGCGAGGTTTTAGAAGAAATCGGATCTGTTATGAAGAGCATTTTCATGAAGTCTCTTGATGGGATTAAGTTAGATGAACTCAAGAGAGCTGGAATCATCGATGAATTGTTTGTGATTGTTCAAAAGCTAAACTAATTTATTTATGTTTTAAGTTAACTATTAAATATTATTTAATAATAATGGCTGAATTAAAAAAGGAATATTTTGAATCTGGTGAATTAAAATCAGAATGTTTTGAACTCGATGGAAAAAAACACGGAGAGAATAAAATATATAATAGAAATGGACAACTAATAAATATTTGTTCATATGTTGATGGTAAAAAGAATGGAGAAGAAAGAGATTATTATGAAAATGGATCATTAAGATTTACGTGTACACATGTAGATGATAAAATACATGGTTTAGAAAAATGGTATAGTCCAAAAACAGGAAAATTATCTTATTTAAGAGTATTTGAAAATGGAGAAGTTGAAGGTGAAGTAAAACATTCTGATCAATTAGATATGTTAGTTGAAAAAGATTTAATATAATTATTTATTTTTATTTATTTATATTTGTTATAATATTATTTTCTGTCTTTCGTGTAATTTTATTTTGTTGTATATCAATTAATTGATCTAATAATATATTTTTTTCATTAAATATCAAATTTGATATAAATAAGCGTAAATAATCTAATAATAATTTATCGTTATTAAAATATTTATAACATTTAATATTAATTTTTTCTACACATAAATAATTATTTTTCATAATGCATAGTGGAGTTTTTTCAGGTGTATTTTCTTGTATATCATAAATAATTGATATTTTATTATCAATACTTTTACAGTTATCATTTAATAAAAATTGACAAACACCACTTAACATACCAATTATATTATCACATAAAGTAGACATATATGCAAATTGTACACCATAATCAATTAAATTTAAATCATATATTTTATTAAAAGATATAACATTGGGTAAATTTAAATTTGTATTACAAAATGTTATGAATAAATAATTTTTATATTCTAATGCCAATTGTGTAATAATATAATTAAAATTAATATTACATAAAGTTATAAATGTTTGTGGTAATACATTGTAAATAGAAATAATTTTTAGATAATTTTGATTTTTAATATAATTATTAAAAAAAATGGGATCAAAGTTATAATAACTATAATCAAAATTAATAAAAGGATTTTGATCTGGAATAATACCAATATTTAAATTATATTTATTATTAATATCATTAATAATATTGTTATAATGTTTAATAATATCTTTCATACAAAAACAACATTTAATATCATAATTTCCAATCCATACATTAATATATAAATTATTATCTATTAAATCAAATATTTTATGATTTAAATATGGTATACCGATAAGATTAAAATTTTCTTTTTTAATTCCAATATCATTACAATAAGAACTAATAGCTCTAGGAGCAGTATAATAAAATTCTATATTTTCTTTATTTAGAGATTGTGTTATTTGTCTTACAAATATTCTACTCATTACACTATCACCATTTACATGATTATGAAAAAAAATAATTTGTTTAATCATATATATTTAAATATAATTTAAAATAAAAATATTAACGATACTGTGAAGTGTCAATCTTAAGACCCCCTAGTGTATTAAATTATTGGCACTTTACGATACCGTGGAGTCAACTAGTATTTTTTATTTTATTAATAATATTGGTAGTACTTTTATTTTGTATATTCTTTATTAATTTTATATTTTTTAAATGTGGATGTTTTTCTAATATATCTTTTTTATTATAATCATCACCCTTAACCCAATATAATGGATCTACTATTTTCATAATATTATCAAGAGTTTCCTCTTTTTTAATATTTTCTTCATTGTATAATATTACATAATCAACATAACTAATTGTTTTAAATAAATCTATTCTATCTTTATAATTATTAATTGGTCTATCATCACCTTTTAATATTTTAATTTGTTCATCTGAACTAAGACAAACCATTAACACATCTCCCATATTTTTTGCAGTTCTTAATGTATTTAAATGTCCTACATGAATTATATCAAAACAACCTGAAGTTAAAATTATTTTTTTATTATTCTTTTTTAAATCTTTAATTTTTAATTCTAATTGTTTAAAATCATATATTATTTTTGAATCTTCATAAGAATTTAATTTTTTAATTGATAAAATTGATACTTTATCATTTGGTAATTGTATATTATTAAATGAATCAATTATAGTTCCTTCTTTAAAAAATTTCATATTTTGAAATATTTTTCCATCTAACAAAATATTATAATTGTAATCAGATAAATTTAAACTATTAATATTTTTTAAATTATCTAAATTTATTTCAGTTACTTTAAAATTAACATCAACTATACTTTTTTCAAAATTATTATTTAAATAAAAAATATCATATATATCTAAATTATTTTTAAGTATATTTACAGATCCTTCATATCCTGTATTTTTTCTTTTATATTGATCATTTATTCGTAATAAATCATTTTTATCAGTAAAAGATATATCATCATTAAATATTTCCATTTCTAATAAATATGTTTCATCTGAAAATGAAGATAATCCATGAAATTTATAATGAGGTATAAATATATTTTCCATAGAATTTAAATTAATAACTTTATCTGTTAAATTAATAATAGCTGATCCTTGTAAAACAAAAATTATTGTATCTTTATTAAAATGTGTATGTAATGATGTAGATTCACCTTTTTTTATTTTTAAAAACCACATTCCAATTTTTTTACTTTCATATACTAAAAATTCATACCCCCAAGGTTTAACACAAACAACATTTTTATAATCAATTATATCATGATTTTCATATTTAATATCTATATTATTATTAACAATAGTTAATTCACCTTCATCGATACATAATAAATTTGGGTTATTTGACATCTACAATATAAAAATATAAAAAAAATTAACATTTAACACATTTGTTATTTATATATATTGATCCTAAATATATACTAATAAAATAACTATAAATTCCTTTTATTTCATTATTTTCCATAAAACATTGTGCATTTCCTAACCATATATTTAACATTAATAATATTTCTAATTCATTTTTATTAAATAAATCATTATCTAATATATTAATATTTATTCTTATATTATCTTTTTCTATTTCTAATGAAGAAATATCTCTATTATCAAATTCATCATATCCGCTAAATGCAAAATATAATTTAGCAAAATCATATTCTGGTATTCCAAAAACTAAATTATTACCAAAATATCCGCGTGGATCTATAAGTATAATATCTTTTGTATATTTATTAAATAATATATTATTAAATTGACAATCTCCATGAATAATAGTTAAATAATATTCATTTTTAGTATTAATAATATCATAAATCTTATTATTAATAATAGTTAATATATAATCAAAATCATAAATTTTTATATTGTTTACATATTTTATAAAAGAATACATATTAATTTTATTTTTAATAGAATTAAATCTGTCTATTATTTTTACATTAATTTCTAAATTTAAATTATCTATATATTCATCTTTAGATATATATTTCTTTTCTAAATTATGTAATTTATTTAATTCATTAGTAATATTCAAAATTATATTATTTTTTTGATTATCTGATAAAAAATTATATAATTTATATAATGGTTCATAGTTATTCATATATTGCATTATATATCCATTTTTTATAAATTGATATATTTTTGGAAAAGATAAATTTTCATATTTATTTATGTATTTATAAAAATATATTTCAGCATTAATTTTTTTTATTCCATAATCAGATACACATATTTTTTTTATTTTAGTATTATCATTATTTATAAATATTTTATTAAAATTTGATCCATAACCTATTCTGTTAATTTCATAATAATTATCATCCATAATAATTTAAATATATATTATATATTTAAATTATTCAAATAGACTATAATAATCATTAATTAAATAAACATCTTGATTTTTAAAATATTTATAATCATCATTATTTATATCTGTTATTATATAAATACATTTTGTTATATTATTCAATGATTTATAACCATTTATTGAATTCTCAAATCCAATAATATATTTTTCTTTATTATAAAATCTATTGATTGCCAATTCATAAGATTCTTTATCAGGTTTTGGAATATTATAATCTTCTCTACAAATCCAATTTTTTAATTTATTTAACATAGGTAATTTTGATTTAAAAAACATTACATTTGTATATGATGTATTTGTTACAACGGCATGATTTATATTATATTTATTTATATAATCAATAAATAAATCAGCATTTTTAATTATGTTAATATGATCTATATTTTGTATATATTTATTTTTAATATCTTTTATTATTATTTTATCATTTTTAAAATTAGTTTCTAAATAATTATCGATACCTTGATTATTTAATATATTTAAATATTCTGAATAATCTATTTTTTTATTAAATTTATTTAGAGCATATTTGTATCCTTCAAAATGTAATAAATCAGTATTAATTATTGTACCATCTAAATCTATTAAAAAAAATATATCAGATGTATTTGTATTATTTGTTAAAGTTAATTTTGGATGATATAATTTATTAAAACATTTTGAAATTCCAATTTCAAGTGGTGTGAAATTATATAATGATATATCATATTTATCATCTTTTAAAAATGTATCTTTTGGTCTTTCAACGCCATCAGATGGTTCAATATCAATTGGTATTATTGTATTATTTTTATTTAAATAATTTGCAATTATATTAGAAATAATATATTTTGTAACTTTATCATTTGGATTACAAAAATGAAATATACCATTAATTGGATTTTTTATAATATCATATATGAATAAACAAAAATCTGGTATATAATTAGGTCTACGTGTAGAATAATTGTCTTCAGTATATTTTTCAATTCTATTTAATACTTTTTTTCCGATCATAGTTACAGCATTTTCTGATAAATTAATAATATTATCTGTATATAAAACAGGTACTCTAATTATAGTATATTTTTTACATTTATTTATTACTTTTAATTCTGATATTAATTTTGAAATGCCATAATTTTGTAAGGGATTTGGAGTATTATTTGGATAATATGGAGGAGAACTACCATCGAAAACATAATCTGTAGAAATATGAATTAAATGTATATTTAATTCATTGCATACCTTAGAAATATTATTTGTTATTGTAATATTTGTATTTTTGGTTAATTCCCAATTTCCTTCACAAGTTTCTACTTGTCTTTCAACAATACAATTTATACAAATAGTAATATTATATTTAGATAATGTATCATATAAAATATTTTTATTTAAAAAATTAATATTAATATAATCATTTATATAATTATTATTGTATGTTCCAATAAAATCAACATTATTTTTTTTTAGTAAATTACATAAATCTTTACCCAATAAACCGGAAGCACCACAAACTAACAACATTATATTAAATATAAATAATATTTTCTTAATATGTATCTTATCAAAATATCATATATAATTTCATATAAAAAAAATGAATAATTATTTATCTATATATCTATATTTTAAATATATTATTATAAATATGTGTTCAATTATAATAAGATATATATCAGATATTCATTTAGAATTTATCAAACCAAATAAGATTCTAAATTTCATAGACAATATTAAAAAACAATCAGAAGATGAAATATGTGTACTTGCAGGAGACATAGGTAATCCATATAGTGAAAATTATGAAATTTTTACAGATTATATTTCTGAAACCTTCAAGAAAACCTTTGTTATTACAGGTAACCATGAATATTACAATAATAAAAAAACAATAGAAGAAACAAATGAATTTTTAAAAGACTTTTTTAATAGATATGATAATATAACTTTTTTAAACAATTCATTTGAAGT
>JACCDO011777376.1_pt1 | contig 11592 bp, 4 predicted proteins | sample 7446101 | NCBI WGS metagenome assembly JACCDO01 (sample SAMN15323440, study PRJNA562643) | freshwater metagenome | isolation source: river surface water | place: USA:Blue River Watershed | collected 2017-08-16
CTCTGGTACATCACAGACGCGCAAGTCAACCAGTTGGGGGCTGAGGCTGGCGTTCAGCTTTACAAAGCCTGGACTAACAACAACACTGACTTTGGGTATGGCGACAATGTCGGTGGCACGCAATACGAGAACAAAAGAGTTAGCGAACAATTCAGAGCCCTCAACGCGGATGTCATCAACGCCATCATTAACAAACGCTTTGGTAATGGCATGCATTTGGCATACCAAAGGCTTTTGACGACTAATCATTTGGACGGTCTGTCCAAAGAAAGCATCAACTTAATTTATCCAACGCTTAGAAGTCAGTTAGGCATCAATACAGTCATACCGAATCTCTCCACCAGCACGCTCAGCAATATGCTGTTTGCGCTGAACGCCATACCAGGATCATGGGCAGGCGACGGCCAAAATGGTTGGCTCTGGTACATCACAGACGCGCAAGTCAGTCAGTTGGGGGTTGAAGCTGGCTTTCAGCTTTACAGAGCCTGGACTAACAACAACACTGACTTTGGGTATGGCGACAACATCGGTGGCAAGCAATACGATAACAAAAGAGTCAGCGAACAATTCAGAGCTCTCAGCGCGGATGTCATCAACGCCATCATTGACAGACGCTTTGGTTATGGCATGCATTTGGGATACCAAAAGCTTTTAACGACCCATCAGCTGAGCGGCTTGTCGGATGAAAGCATCAACTTGATTTATCCGAAGATTCGTAATTCACTGACCACCTCCGATATCGAGTCCTTACCAGCCTCTATCATCGACAAGTTGATCAATGCCATGAACAATGATCCCATAAGAAAAAATTTGCTGACAGAAGACACATGGATTTGGAACATCCCCCCCGCGAAAATAAGCCAACTAAGCACAAATGAATCAGCAATATTATTCGAGCAGTGGTACTCTAAGTTAGGCGATACAGAATTTATTAAAAAAATATCTAAAAACAGCCAAGGCGCCTACAACGATCCAACCCTCGTTTCACAAATTCGCGCACTCAGTGCAGCTAGCATCATGAAGGTGAATCGCTTCTATAGGGGCGAGCGTCTGAAAGCTTTGTCGGTCAATCAGATAGAAGCTCTCGGTTCAGGTATTAGTTATGCATGCTACTTTGTTGCTCAATCTCTCTCTATTGATGAACTACAGTCCCTATCGCTAGACGCCATCAATTACATACTTCAAAATTGGGTTTTGTACTTAGATAAATCATGGATATCGGCTTTCGCTTACAAATTAAAAGACAACCAACTAGATAAATGCGATTTCACCAGTCCCACCTTTAATGAATGGGCTGATGACCAATCACCCGATCGACTGGCCAAGATCGGCGCACTAACCATATATATATCTCCAGCTGACATGATCGAAGACGACGAGATCGACCTCGGATACCGAGATTTAGAGGAGGGTATTAGATCGATCATGATTGGGCGTTCGTCCGGCGTTGGTTTTTTTAAATTTCTATTGGTTAAGTTGACCACAAAATTAGGCAGCGTGCAGTTGGTGGCTGACTTCTTTATTCGAAAGAATTTCACATTACCTTCTACCCTGAGGTTAATGCGTGTAGAACATATCAATTCCTTCAGCCCAGAACTTTTCAAGTTGCTAAATGCGCAGTCGCGATTGGGCTTTTTAGAGTTGACGGGTGGCCAAATCACAGCCATGGACGATGAACATACCAAAATTTATGTCCATTATCTCAATAACAATTGGTCAACCGATTATTATTCAACAACCATTATTGAAAAATTGTCATCCATCGGTTTTGTTAATCTCGACTTCACCCGCCTTTCTCCACAAACCATCCGTGCACTTAACAAAGAAAAAGTTGCGGCCATCACAGGCGCGCAGTTTGTGGTCTTGCGCTTAGAGCAATTGAGTCAATTTTCACCTCTGCAAGTAAGCTGGATATCGAACGCAACCATTCAAGACATGGGACTGGTCATTTGCAAATTAACGCCCGATCAACTCAGAGGCATCACACATTCACAAGCAACATATGTGAACAAAACGCAATGGATGAGTTTCAGACCCGAGCAAAAAGGCATCCTAGCAACCAACGTGGGCGGGTCATTGAACGCCAACGTACTCAATTCATTCACTGATCCAGAAATAAAAGTCCTGACACCTCAACAATTCACTTGGATATCACTCAACACCATTAAAAAATTGAGCGCGGATCTGATCAGCAAACTCAGCCCCAAACAGATATGGGCCATGTCACCCGAACAAATGAGCGCTTTAGGCCCCGAGAAAGCAAGGCTCTTTAATATATTGACTTTCCAGGGCATGGGCAAACTTCAATGGGAAGCCCTTAACAAGAGTCCCGGATCAGGTGCATATCCCTCGCTACCTATCTTTGCCATGAACAAGGCGCAATTGCAAAATATCACATTAGAAAATCTGTCCCTTATTCCACCCTCTTCAATTGCTTTACTAACCGATGAAAATTTACGTGCATTGACATCACAACAGTGTTTGGCTTTGACAATGCGTCAATATATGGCATTGAGTGAAAACCAAAAGAAGTGTTTGACAACCAAACCGATAGTAATCACAGCTGGCAACCAAATAGCAAATATTTCACCAGAAAAACTTGCACTATTACCTGCTGAAATCATTCAAACATTGAACATCATTCAATTCCGGTCTCTTTCAACAAGCCAAGTTCAATCGCTAACCAACGACCAGATGCAGTCACTCTTGGGATTAATGTTGAATGGACTGACAGCGGAGGATATTAAAAGATTTTCACGAATTCAAGTGGACGCTATAAATGTCAGTCAGCTGTTAGAGGTAAATGAAGCGACGCAAAACCTCATTTTGTCCAGAATGTCAGAGAGTGCTTCAACGATTGCATCGAGACAAATTGCGAATCAAAAAGCAGTGCTTGGCAACTATGACCCAGTCTCACGTGCTTACAAAACACCTCTTATCTCTTCCACCGCCTTTAGAAACTTATATTCAACCGCTACAGCTTCTCGCACGTTCGCAGCGTTTAAATTCAACATGACAACATTTGAAGTTGAAGCCAAGGTAGCCGACATTGCTAGATTTGAAAAAGCAGAATTTTTCAAAGATTTCAAGGCAACGATAGATGCCACACGATCTCGTCAACAAGGCTTGAGGATGATCAGTACTTTATGGTCTCTTTTTGGGGTAGCCTCTGCATTTTCAAGGGCTGCCACGTACGATCAAAGGAATGGCATTAACGTCTCATCTAACGTGGTTCAAGGCCTAGCTTGGCTAGCCAGTGCCCTTCAAGTTCCATGGGCTACGCTCTACAGTGCATTTGCTGAAGCGTCCAAAGCCGAACGACTATTTCTAGAAAGAAACCCTCTTGCCTCGCAAGATGAAATCAGAAATGTAAGAAACGTAGCATGGGAACAGTCTTTCCAAAAGGAAATGGGAGGAAAAACAATCGTAACTGACTACGTTAATAGAATAGCCGGCGTACCAGCTACCAAGTCTGAAACTGAAATCCTACCTGTTGCAGCAGAAAATGTTACGCTAGGTAACAATACTTATAGGTCCATAAATGGCGATGCTGTCCGGGTAGAGCCTGCGCCAAAACTAGTTCTTTATTCAGATACTTTTAGCTTCTCAGATTTCAAAAACATGAAGCTTTTATCAGGCGACAAAATATGGGAAAACTTCAAAGCAAGTGGCGGCATATTTCTGGTTGCCAACATCATGAATGTTATGAATTACTCGTTCAATATAAGGGACACCCGATTCGATAACAGTCTTAAGGATGATGTAAGGACAGCACGCATTGTCATGCAAAGCTTGGGGCTTGGAGGTGCCGTTTCGTTGTTGGCAGCCGATTTGATTAGTCTGTTGGCAGTCGATTCAGCTGCAGTCGCTGCTACAGCCGGAGCCGCGCGTGCTTCCGCAGCATTAAGCATGGTAGGCTTTGGTCTAATTGTCGCTTCAACATCAGCACTCACCATATACAATGATGTTAAAAATTTACAAAAAGAATCAACCGATGGGGCTAAAGTTGCATTGGCTTTAGATTGCGTTGGCACTTTTTTTCAATTAGCCCTGCTGGTAGGTTGTCTCGCTGCAGCCGGTCCAGTGGGCGCAGGGGTCATGTTGGTGATGGCTCTTATTCCAAACTGGGGATCGGTTGGATCTGCGATCGACTTGGCAAATAAACAAAGAGAATTAGACAGCCAAGGACGATACGCAGAGGGCGATATTATTTGTTACCACCTACATCAAATAGCTGCACTTAATGCAACGCCTATTGTTAATCTTGGCAGTGCAATTTACACGCCGATAATAATGGAGCAAATTTACACAAAAATGACCAATGGAGGGTTTTTACAAGCCTTGCAGGAAAACTACAGCTACTACATTAATAATGACAAGGAAGACAGTGCAGGTAAAAAAGTCGTTAACGAGATCATGGGCAACATGAAGACAGCATTTAATTATCGTGTAGACACTGATCCATACCTGACAAATATGCGATACATCAACGTGGACTTCGCAGCTCCCAAAGATTACTATGCAAATGGACCAGCGAAGTCCTTTTACTGGTCAATGCTTGACGTGCAGTGCGATCAAAATGGTGACTTAAAGGCTGTAACTGATTTGCAATGGATCACTTCTACTGTCTTTATCAATGACCGTGCCAAAAATTCAACTGAAGTTATCTCGATTGCTTCAGCTAATTCAACTGAGCAAGTGATTACCGTTGATGCCAGAGGCTCAACTCAAGACATGATTTTTTATGTCATGTTGGATGCGTGTATCGTTTACGGTGGCAGTGGAAAAAACTCATACATCATCAATACCGACAACTTAGTATCAACAGGTTATCAAATATATGACACTGGCACTGGCGCAACCATCAATGATACTGTTCAATATATTGGAAAAATTAATACTGCACAAATCAACCTAGATAATATTCATAACGCATACGTTAAAGGCACTGAGTATCAAAATAATGTTTGGGCAACACAATCCGAAAAATCATATCAATATGCCGGAGGGATTGACTCAGTTACGTTGCTTGGTGGCAAAAGCTCGGCATCCATTGGCGGTCGCGGCAACTATTTGAGAATGGAAGGAGGGAATAATACCGCCTATGCTGTGTTGGGTTTTTCGGCGCAATCTAATTTGGCTGAAGGTTTTTACAATGGTGGCGCAACAACGTTAACAAAAGATGCGAAGGGTCAAATTGTCGGTCTCAATACTCTTAACTTTAGTGGTTCTTGCCTAGCTTTAGACATAACAGTGGTTGACCCTAACTCCTCCACCTACTCATCAGCCGCAACTCTTCATGACAATTTTAACGATATCGCAAGATTTACAAACTTTCACAACCTGGTTGGCACGAGTTTTGGCGACAATATCAAGATCAACAACACAACAAATATTGACCAAGTGGTTCTCGGCGCTGGCAACAATGACGTCACAGTGAACAATTCGAAAGGGGTTTCCATCATTTCAGGTGACAGCTATCAAAATAAGATATACCTGAATAACTCAGACGTAGCAGTCGCGTCGAATACTGGCTCAGTAGAAATAAACGTGGGTCAAAATACAAAACTGTATTCAATACTCAATGGTGTTAGTGATGTTATCAATGCCAAATATGCTGACAATTACTTCGTCTACAACGGCCTGATGGAGTCAGGCTCGCATACCATCCATTTAAATCAAGGCACTGCATCAATCACCGTATTGCCAGATGTCGAAAATAGCACCACCTTTGTTTATGAAGAGTCAACGCAAAGAGACAGCGGTCATTTGTTGAACCTGACGCTTGGTGAAAAATTCGAGGACGCTTTGTTTCGCATGGACGATGATGGGGTTTACTTCCTTGGAAAAGATAACGCCTCGCAAGAATTGAACTACTTTGTAGATGAAGCAACAACGCTTTACAACACCGACAATAGAAAAGCTGCTGACATCACGAAGTACGTATCGATCAGCTCGTCATCGCTTCAAGACTCTGTCATTGCTTTGAATCTTTTGATTCAGGCCTCAGCGTCGATGAGCAGCGCCACGTCTGCAACAACAACCAACAAAGGACATACCTATTTCAATTTGAGCGACGTAGCTACAGTTGTTAAAAATCAGTATTCAGCCATCACATGATGTAAGAATCTGATACTCTGATATAAGCCTCAATAACATCTTGCAAACCTGCTTTGGTAAATGGCTTGGTCAACAAAGCATTCATGCCGGCTTGCAAGAACTTTTCACGCTCCGGTTGCATGGCGTTGGCAGTCAACGCAATAACTGGCGTATGGCGATTGGGGCCAGGGTTGTTTCTGATGCTTTGTGTGGCAACCAAACCATTCATCACAGGCATTTGTATGTCCATGAAGATGATGTCGTAGACTTTATGTTGGGCAGCCTCAACGGCGTCATGTCCGTTCAAGGCCAAATCGCCAGTGCCGCCCATGCGGGTCAGCAAAGCATTGGCCAAGGTTTGATTCACAGGGTTGTCTTCAACCAATAAATAAGTGAACGATCGCGCAGGCAATGAGGGCGTGACTTCTTGCTTTTCGGGCGGCGTTTTCTCAGCAGCAATTTTCCCAGGCGTTTGCGTAAATCGCACTTCATTGACGGTGACCAACGGCAATTCAAACCAAAATGTGCTGCCCACAGTCATTTCGCTTTGAACGCCAATTCGCCCATTCATGCCTTCCACCAAGAGCTTGGAAATGACCAAACCCAAACCTGTGCCACCGTATTGACGCGAGGTCGAGGCATCGACCTGCGCGAAACTGCTGAATAACCTGGTCAGTGCTTCGTTTGGAATGCCAATGCCAGTGTCTCTGACCTCAAAGCGCACACCGGTTGAGCAAGGCTTGACATGGAACGATACCGAACCATGGCTGGTGAATTTCAAGGCATTGCCAATCAGGTTGAACAGCACCTGCTTGATGCGCAAACTATCGCCTAAATATTCGCGATTGGGCGTCATCTCAATCTCAATTTGAAATTCAATGCCCTTTTTCTGGGCTTCAAAGCTCAACACCGATGAAACAGCATGGATCAATTCTTCGATCGTAAAGACATGCTGCTCGAATTGCATGTGTCCTGCCTCGATTTTTGATAAATCAAGGATGTCGTTGATGATGGCCAACAGATTTTCACCAGAGTGCAAAATGTTGCGGGTGTATTCTTTTTGTTCAGGTGACAGCGGCGTGTCCAAAAGCAGTTGTGACATGCCCAACACACCATTCATCGGGGTACGTATTTCATGCGACATATTGGCCAAAAATTGGCTCTTGGCTTGGTTGGCTTCTTGAGCATGAATTTTTTCGGTGACCAAGTCTTTGCGCAATTTGTCCGCTGCAATCAAGGTTCGCTGCAAGACGATAAACAACACCACAGTCAGTAAGCTGACCATGAAGGCCGCTAACAACACCACTCTGCGGTTTTCTTCGTAGGGTTTGAGGGTTTCCTCAATCGATTCAGCCACCACAAAGTTCAAGCCATAGTCTTGTGCTTTGTAAAAACCAAATATTCGCGACACACCATCGGTCACAGCCACTCGACTGAAGTTGCCCGATACAGCAGATTTTGGCAACAGATAGGGTGATGTTCGATCAATCGTGACCGCGTAGGCACCCTCTGAGCTTGGAAAACGAGAAATAATTTCGCCACTGTCTTTCACAATCGACACTGTGCTTCCCGCTGAAACACCCAAAGCTGTGGAAAAAGAAGACAACACTTCGGGACTGACTGACACCACCAGCACACCGAAGAAATGTCCATCTTTCAAAATGCTGCGTGTGAACTGAACAGACCACTTGCCAGACACCTTTCCCTTAACGGGGTTACTGATGTACAGGCGGTCTTCATTGGGTGACAGTTGGTGCACTTTGAAATGCGCCCTATCACTCAAATCGGTTCGATCGGTCGATGCAGCAAGGTTAGAAAATGCCAGCCTACCCTCTTTGTCAATCACGGCCACTTGAAACGTGATGTCGCTGATGCTGTCTTGCCGTTGGCGAATCACTTGGGCAAAGGCTTTCCAATCGCCTGTCCAATCTTGGCGCGTATTGAGCAAAATCTCGTTAATGCGCTTGATGACCGATCGCGTGTTTTCTGAAAACACACGCGCTTGTACAGAGGTTCTGACTTCGGCCTCTCGGATGTAGCCGGAACGTATGCGGGACAGTTCGTAATAAGTGAGCGACCAGATCAAAGTCAACCAGAGCAAGGTCACCGCCAAAATTGCCAGATGACTTTTCTCTTTTACTGTACGGAGCAGTCCCTGAGCGATTCGATGACGCATTGAATGTAGACCCGTCAGTGTGAGAGATGGTTAAAAAGAATGTTAATTTTGACGATTAACAAAGAAGGATATTGATCAAAACTTCAATAAACCGGAAGTTTGAGGCGGAACTTTTTGCAGCAACGCGAAAGATCACTTTTCAACCAATAGGTATCGACTTTCTAGCAAACGAATGCAATGGTCAAGGTGTTGCCGAAGTTCTTCGATGAATTTGTCGGTGGGCATAATTTGCTTGGTGCGAGCGTCAAGGGTGCCATTTTTCTCTGTCAGCAGACCCGCCTCTTGGAAATAGCGCATGTGATCTCGCATAGAGCGCTCGCTGGCATCGCCCGCTATTTGCTTCATCAATAGCCCCTCACCTTGAATAGGCGCCAATAACACCTGAGCCAACTGGAAGTAAAGAGACCGGCCGGACTGTGTGAGCAAAGGGGGGATGTTTTCATGCTCCCAAGCATTCAGCGCCACCAATATGGAAAGAAGGTTCGCTTGATCAGGGCTCAGTTTGGACATGATCCTATTGTTGGGCATGTTACGAAATACTCAACAATAATTAGTCGGTAAGACCTTTCTGTAGTTGAACTTTATAGTTCAGTTGCATGATTAAAAACATGAAATATGTCTTTTCAATGAACTCCATGCGCCCAAAGCAACAGTGCATCTCGGTTTTCCACCAGCAAACTGACCCGTTGACCCACAGGCAGGCAGACTTTGGTTGGCACATGGCCAAAGGGCAAATCGGTCAACACTGGTACCTTTGTGTGAGCCCTCAACCAACTCACCGCAGATTGCATTTGAAAGCCTTGGTCGTGCGGTGTGAGCTTGTACTGCGTGAACTGCCCCAGGACGATGGCTCTTTGCTGCGCCAAAACGCCAGCATGCAATAACTGGGTCAACATGCGTTCAATGCGGTAGGGGTGCTCGCCCACATCTTCTAAAAACAAAACGCCTTGCTTGACTTGCGGAAAAAAAGGCGAGCCCAACAAACTGCACAGCACAGTCAAGTTACCGCCCCACAACAAGGCATTGCGCGCCCACACACCATCGGTTTTGGTTTGTGCTTTGACGCATGCGGCTGACAAGCGCCAACCCGCGCCCTCCCCTTGGCCGCTGAGCATGTCATCAAAACAAGCTTCCATGATGTCATCAGGTTGCTCGGCACCAAAGTCTTCGCCCAAGGCTGGCCCGGCCCAAGTCACAGCACGGGTTTTGGCCAACAGCGCATTTTGAAAAGCCGTGAAGTCGCTCAGGCCCACAAACTGCGTGCCCTTGTCGATCGCTTTGGCCAGCGCTTTGTAGGGCAGGTCCGGCAAGATGCGGGTCAAGCCATAACCACCGCGTGAAATCATGGCCACATCGGCACCACTGGCTGCGGCGCGTTGAATGGCGGACAAGCGCGTGGCGTCGTCACCTGCAAAACGGGTTTGGCGGCTGAGCGCGTTGGCATCGAGCTCCACCTCATGGCCTAGTTTTTTCAATCGGGCCACGCCGCGTTTGAAGGCTGCTTTGTCGCGCACTGCGCCGCTGGGAGAGTAAATGTAGATGTGTGCCATGGGTGAATAGTACAGCTCTTATGTTGGCTCTTCTAGCTTCAGCAATGCACCTAGCGCACGCGGCCCTGCCAAATGACCACGGTCAGGGTACGGGGCGTTTAGTAAAGCCTGATGCTCACCGCTCGTCGTTGAAACCGATGATGCATAACTGATGCGCAACATTGGCAAAGCTTGTTGCAACGGTGCCATCAAAGGCTGCATGTCTTGAGGGACGATCAAGTGATGCGACGAAGCGCTGGTGTGAAGTGAAATGTGATTTAGAAAATCACTCAGCACTTGCACATGCCAGGCCAAAGTGTGAGCAGCTTCTTTTTTGGGTTTGTCTGACAAACCAAAGCCTGGTAAATCGAGTGCCACTGCGTTTGTTGTGTTTTGCATTTGCGAAAGGTATGAAGCACTCCAGTTGTTCAAACCATGCAGATAAATGTTCACAGGCGTGTTGCAAGCGTCAGCTGAGCGGTTGTCAAACCAATGCAGTCTGAGGCCGTTCAATGAATGCCATTGGCTTTCAAACCTTGACCATTCTTTGGGCAAAGCATGGGTGGACCAAATGGTGTCATTGGGTCGCAAGGCGTCTTCTCGCAATGGCGTTTTATTTTGCTGTTGAGATTGACGGCGTTGTTCAAAAAAATCTTGCAACACGCTTGCACATTCGTTTACCAACACACCACCCTGCCATTGGGTTTGGTGGTTGAGCTGTGGGTTGTCCAACAACTTCACCACTGACGTCACCGCACCGGTTTTGGGCTCGGTGGCACCGAACACCACGCGATTGAAACGCGCATGCAACAAAGCACCGCTGCACATGGCACAGGGCTCGAGAGTGACATATAAAGTGCAATCGTCTAATCGGTAATTGCCCAGCGCCTTGGCAGCGGAGCGCATGGCATTGACCTCGGCGTGTGCGGTGGGGTCGCTGTTGGTCACGGGAGAATTTCTTCCCTCGGCAATCACCTGCCCTGCCCTGACAACAACAGCACCTACAGGCACCTCACCTGCTTGCGCTGCTGCATGCGCTTGTTTCAAAGCGAGTTGCATGAAATGCAGGTCTTCGGGGGTGGCAGCGGGAGTGTGCATGCTTTGCACTCAGCCTTCACTTTGTTTTGGGTTATCAGAGTGGGGCACCAAACCCACTGTGACCATCCACTGCGCCAAAGCCTTTTCGTTATCGTTGCCATGCAAGTACACATCGTTCATGGCTGGGTGTGATTCTGGACGATGTTGATTGAGTTTGATCTTGCACTGCAAGTCGGTGATGTGCATTTCAAACGCCACAATGCCGTTCAACATTTTTTCTTGATACGCATGGTCAAGACCACGCCATTGATCGGCATAAGCTGGTTCGTGGTCGCCAATGAGTTGTTTGAGCAAAGCATCTTTGGCGGCTTCTCCTTCGAGTAGCTGTGTGGTCACTCGCGCATGCACCGCCAAATAACTCCAAGTGGGCACACGCGTGAGGTCCGGATAAACCTGTGGCGACATATAGGCATGCGGTCCGGTAAAAACCACCAGTGCTTCAGGTCGCGCTTGCAAATATCGCCAATGCGGATTGCCACGCGCCACATGGCCTAACAACAAAGTTTTATCAACCGTTTGCTCTAAGTGAATCGGCAAATGGCTGACAAATGGAAAACCAGCATCGTCCACGCTGGTGAGTTGTGCAAAAGGATGGGCCCGCATCAGGGCCCATGCATGTTCTTCGTCTTTCGACTTGAATTGTGCGGGTAGATACATCTGCTCAGCCCTGAAGCCTGCGTTACTTAACGC
>JACCDO010218758.1_pt1 | contig 11586 bp, 7 predicted proteins | sample 7446101 | NCBI WGS metagenome assembly JACCDO01 (sample SAMN15323440, study PRJNA562643) | freshwater metagenome | isolation source: river surface water | place: USA:Blue River Watershed | collected 2017-08-16
GTCGACTTTCTCTCCGGGTGCGTCGTAGGCGCCACGGTTCAGCACGTAGGCCTGACGAGGCTTAGGCATCTCCTCCATCACCATCGTCGTCGGCAGCGTGCGCTCGAAGGCGAGACGCTCGGTCCACAGGGTGTCTCGTTCGGTCTGCAGGGCCTGGAGGCGTCCCGTATGACGTCGGGCGATGCCGCGGTCGGCCGCGGCCCGCTGTTCGGCGGTGAGCCTGTCGGCCGACTGCAGCCAGTAGGCATGGCGGATCTGCGCGGGCTTCAGGATGGAGGGATAGGTGCGGAAGCCGCTGACCTCGCCGTCGAAAGGCTTGGCCTTGCCGTCGGCGCCGAGGAGCCAGTCGCGCTTGGCGGGGGCGCCGGAGACGCCGTCATGGCGGATCTGCGTTGGCACTTCTTCTCCGTCCACGAAGAGCGCGATCGTCGAAGCATTCTCCGAACCCCGGATGTGGACGGATACCTGATGCCAGGTGCCGGCGCGGATCTTGGCGCCGACTGTACGGACGATCGTCGCGTAAGCCGGGTAACGTTGGCTCGCGGCCCACTCGAGTTCCTCGCCGACGAGGCGGAGTTCGCGGCCGTTGCCGTAGCCCACTCCGGCCGGGTTCCCGGATCGGTCCAAGGCGTTGATGATCGGGGCGTCAGGCGAAGCCGTCTTCGCCTTGAACCAGACGGAGAGCGTCGTACCCCGCTTGGGGTCCACGTCGGCGTCCTTGGCGAGGAGACGGGCTTCGGTCGGCTTGGCCGGCTTCGGAGTCTTCGGCGCGAGCTTCGCATCCTCGGCGGTCAGGCGGGCGCGCAGGTCGGCGGGCACTGGGACGGATTCCGGCGAGGCGCGCAGGGCGATGTCGATCGCCTTCAGGCGCTCATCCATCTCGCGGCGGCGCTTGATCTGCTCCGGGGTCGGCGTGACGAGCAGGGGCACCGCGTTGGCGATGCGGCCGTCTTCGCCGTATTCGTGCACGTTGTTGAAGAACGCGAACATCCGGTAGTAGTCCTTCTGCGTGATCGGGTCGTATTTGTGATCGTGGCAGCGGGCGCATTCGGTCGTGAGGCCGAGCAGGGCGGTGCTCGTCGTACGGACGCGGTCGGCGACGTATTCGACGCGGTACTCCTCGTCGATGATGCCGCCTTCGGAGTTGATGACGTGGTTGCGGTTGAAGGCCGTGGCCAGCCTCTGGGCGTCCGTCGGATTCGGCAGCAGGTCGCCGGCGAGCTGTTCGGTGACGAACTGGCTGAAGGGGGCGTTCTGGTTGAAGGACTCGATCACCCAGTCGCGCCAGCGCCACATCGAGCGGGCGGAGTCGTTGTTGAAGCCGTGGGTGTCGGCATAGCGGGCCACGTCGAGCCACTCCTGGGCCAGACGCTCGCCGAAGCGGGGCGAATCCAACAGGCTCTGGGCGGCCGTCATGTAGGCGAGGTCTCCGCGCTGGCCGACATCGGCCTCGAAGGCCGCGATCTCCGCCGGCGTGGGCGGCAAGCCGGTCAGGTCGAAGGAGGCGCGGCGCAACCAGGCGGAAGGCCTGGCCTCCGGCGAAGGCTTGAGCTTCTCGGCCTCGAGCTTCGCGAGGACGAAGCGGTCGAAAGGCTGCCGTGCCCAAGTCAGGTCGGCGACTTTCGGCGCGGGGGCTTTCGCGGGCGGGACGAAGGCCCAGTGCTTCTCGTAAGGAGCGCCCTGGGCGATCCAGCGGCGGATGAGTTCGATCTGGGCCGGCGTCACCTTGCGGTTGGACTCGGGCGGCGGCATCTGCTCGTCGGCGTCGTGCGACAGCAGGCGCTTCAGGATCTCGCTCTGCTCCGGCTGGCCGGGGATGATCGCATGGACCCCGTCGTTTTCTTTGATCGCCTCGGCGCGTACGTCGAGCCGTAGGCCGGCCTCACGGTGCTTCGGGTCCTGTCCGTGGCAGTAGAAGCAGTTCTCGGAGAGGATCGGCCGGATGTCGCGGTTGAACCGGATGTCCTCGGCGGCGAGGCCCGACAGCGAAGCGAGAAGTAAGGCGAGCGAGCGAGGCATGGATGAGGGTGAGCTAGAGTATGGAGTATCGAGTATGGAGTATCGGGTGTCTGGATTGGCCTGTCTGGTTTGTGGCGGCTGAAACGGGTGAGCATGCTTACCCTGACTTAACTTCGATACTCCATACTCGATACTCTATACTCTCGTCGTCACGCGAGGATCTGCTTCACGACGTGGCCATGGACGTCGGTGAGACGGTAATCGCGGCCCTGGAAGCGGTAGGTGAGACGTTCGTGGTCGAAGCCTAGCAGGTGCATGATGGTGGCCTGGAGGTCGTGGACGTGGACCTTGTCCTTCACGCCGGCGAAGCCCATCTCGTCGGTCTCGCCGAACTGGAAGCCGCCTTTCACGCCGCCGCCGGCCATCATGATGGTGAAGCAGTCGGGGTAGTGGTCGCGGCCGAGGATCTGGCTCTTGGACGTACGGCCCTCGCGGAACGGCGTGCGGCCGAATTCGCCGCCCCAGACGACGAGCGTATCCTCGAGCAGGCCGCGTTCCTTGAGGTCGTTGATGAGCGCCATCACCGGTTTGTCGGTCGCGGCCATCTTGGCCGTCAGTCCGTCGCGGATGTCTTCCTTCGGACCGGTGCCATGGAAGTCCCAACCCCAGTCGAAGAGGTGGACGAAGCGCACTCCTTTCTCGACGAGCCGACGGGCGAGCAGGCAGTTGTTGGCGAAGCTGGCCTGGCCCGGCTGGGCGCCGTAGGCCTCGAGCGTCGCGGGCTTCTCCTTCGAGATATCCATGACTTCGGGCACGCTGGCCTGCATGCGGAAGGCGAGTTCGTACTGGGCGATACGGGTCACCGTCTCGGCGTGGCCGAGTTCGTCCTGCTGGCGCCGGTTGAGCGCGTTGAGGGCGTCGAGCGTGGCGCGGCGTAGGTCGCGGGTCATGCCGGGCGGATCGTTGGCGAAGAGCACGGGGTCTCCCTTGCTGCGGCACTGCACGCCTTGGTAGACGGACGGGATGAAGCCCGATCCCCAGCAGCCCTGGCCGCCGCTGGGCTGGACGCCGTTGGAAATCATCGTGACGAACCCGGGGAGGTCCTGGTTCTCGGTGCCGAGTCCGTAGGTGGCCCAGGAACCCAGCGAGGGGCGGCCTTGGCGGTTATGGCCCGTGAACAGGAGCAGTTCTGCCGGCGCATGGTTGAACTGGTCGGTGTGCATCGCTTTCACGAGCGTGACATCGTCGGCGATCTTGTGGAAATTCGGGACGGCGTCGCTCATCCAGAGACCTCCCTTGCCGTATTGCTTGAACGTGCGCGGCGAGCCCATGAGCTTGGGCACCCCGGTCGTGAAGGCGAAGGTGCGTCCCTTGAGGAAGGAGTCCGGGCAGTCCTCGGCGTTGCGCTTCACCAGCTCCGGCTTGTGGTCGAAGATGTCCAGGTTGGGCGGCCCGCCGGACATGTGCAGGTAGATCACGCGCTTGGCCTTGGCCTTGTAGTGAGGCTTGCGCGGGGCGAGCGGGTTGGCAGGCGCGGAAGGCGCGCCGAGGAGGTCGGCTTGCATCGCATGCAGGGCGATGGCGCCGAGGCTGAACTGTCCGACGCTGCTGAGGAAGGTGCGGCGGGTCTGGAGGCTGAGCTGGGCTTCGCGGAGGGGGTGCATCTCGGAAGGGGTAGGGATAGGGGTAGGGGTGGTGCGGGCCTGATGGCTCAGCGGCGCATGAGGAATTCGTCGAGGTTCATGATGACGCTGCTGACGGCGGTCCACGCGGCGAGGGCGGGCAGGTCCGAGCCTTTGTCGGCCGGGCCGAGCGGCTGGGTGGCCATCTGCTCGGCGAGCTTGGTGTCGGCGCGGTATTCCTTGAGCGAGCGGGCGAGCAGGGCTTGGAGCGTGGCAAGCTCGGCGGCGTCGGGTTCGCGGGCGAGGCACAGCGCGTAGGCGCGGCGGATACGGGCTTCGTCCGTGGTGGCTTCCTTCATCAGGCGGCGTGCGAGGGCTTGGCTCGCTTCAATGAAGACCGGGTCGTTCAGCGTCACGAAGGCCTGGAGGGGCGTGTTCGAGCGGTCGCGGCGGATCACGCAGGTCTCGCGGTTAGGCGCGTCGAAAGTCGCGAAGCTGGGGTAGGGCGTGCTCCGGCGCGTGTCGGTGTAGACGCTACGACGGTGACGGTCCTCGCCGGCGCTGGTCTGCCAGTCGCCCGAGCTGCCGAAGGCGATGTTGATACCCAGGTTCGGGCGCATGGGGCGGACGGGCGGCCCGAACATCTTGGCGCTGAGCAGGCCGCTCACGGCGAGCGCCTGGTCACGGAGCATCTCGCCGGAGGGACGGAAGCGCGGACCACGCGCCACGAAACGGTTGTCGGGGTCCTTCTCGTTGAGTTGGGCGCCGCTGGCCGAGGCCTGGCGATAGGCGCGGGTGTTCAGCAGGAGCGCGAGCATCTTCTTGGTGTCCCAGCCGCTCTCGACGAATTCGGCGGCGAGCCAGTCCAGCAGCTCGGGGTGGAGGGGCAGGTCGCCCTGGCTGCCGAACTCTTCGCTGGAGCGGACGATGCCCACGCCGAAGACCGACTCCCAGAGACGGTTCATGGTCACGCGGGCGGTGAGGGGATTGTCGCGGCTGACGATCCAGCGGGCGAGGCCGAGGCGGTTCTTCGGGTAGCTGGCGTCCCAGCGGGCGAGGCTCGGCGGCACGCCTTCGCCGACTTCGTCGCCGAGGGCCTGCCAGTTGCCGCGGAGCTGCACGAAGGTCTTGCGGCGTTTGTCCGCCGGCAGGTCCTGCATGATCGGCACGGTCACCGGGGCGCTCTGGGCGATCTTCTGCTTGAGGCCGTCGGCGACGGCGCGCTGGGCCTTGGTCGCCGGGGAGACATTGCGGACGTAATGCTGGCGGAGGAGGTTGTCCTGGGCCTTGGTGCGCTTGTCCTTGGGCGCGGCGACGGCGTCCTTGAGGGGTTTGTCCGGAAGGTTTGGCTTCTTGGCGAGCCACTCGTCGAAGCCAGCCAGCCAGGTCGGGTCGGGCTTCTTGAACGCCGCTTCGGCGACCGCGCTTTCCTTCATCCACTGTTCCCGCTGGGCCTTCACGCCGGGCGGATAGATCTCATGCAACGGGGCTTCGTCGCGCTTGTCGCTGTCGGCGCTCTGGTTGAGGAAGGCGTAGGACTGGAAGTATTCCGTGATGGTGATCGGATCGTACTTATGGGTGTGGCACTGCGCGCAGGCCATGGTGGTGCCCATGAACACTGCATAGGTCGTGTTGACGCGGTCGATGACGGCGGCGTTGCGGAACTCCTCGTCGCTGGTGCCGCCTTCGTTCTGGGTCATCGTGTTGCGATGGAAGGCGGTGGCGATGATCTGGTCCTCGGTCGGATTCGGCAGCAGGTCTCCGGCCAGCTGTTCGATTGCGAACTGGTCGAAGGGCTTGTTCTGGTTGAGGGCCTTGATCACCCAGTCGCGATAAGCCCAGATGACGCGTCCCGGGTCGCTCGGATAGCCGGCGCTGTCTGCATAGCGGGCGAGGTCGAGCCACTGGCGGGCCCAGTGTTCCCCGTAAGCCGGCTTGGCGAGGAAGTGGGCGACGACTTCGGCGTGCGTGACCTGGGCCAGCCGCGTGACTTCTTCCGGCGTGGGCGGGAGGCCGGTGACGTCGAGCGCGACGCGGCGGATGAGGACATGCTTGGCCGCTTCGGCCGACCACTTCAGTCCTTCCTGCTTATGGCGTTCGGCCAGGAAGGCGTCGACGGGGTTGGCCTCGCCGTTCTTCGGAACGGAAGGACGAACCACGGGCTCGTAGGCCCAGTGACGGCCCCAGGGTGCGCCTTGCCGGATCCATTCCTTGAGGAGCGCGAGCTGGGCGGGCGGGATGGTCTTGTGCTGCTTGGGCGGCGGCATCACGTCGTCGGGATCCGTCGATTCGATACGCTTGATGAGTTCGCTCTGCTCGGGCTTGCCGGGCAGGATCACGAAATCGCCCTTACGGTCGCGCTTGGCGTCCTGTTCGTCGTCGAGCCGCAGTTTTCCTTTGCGGCCTTTCTCATCCGGTCCGTGGCAGGCGATGCAGTTCTCGGACAGGATCGGGCGGATCTGGCGGCTGAAGTTGATCGGCTCGGCGGAGCAAAGGGTGCCGACGAAGACGCCGAGGAAAAGGGTGGCCTTGGTGGGCATGGGGGTTGGACAGGGAGCGGAGCAGGGGGGTTCCGCCCGTAGGCTGACAAAAGATACCGAGACGGGCGGGATTTCAACCCCCCGCTTGGTCGGAATCCGCTGTTATCATGTCCTTTGACGCCCGAAGCCGAAGGTCTTTAGCGCTTGGTGGCGTCCAGGGTGCTTTTAAGCTCCCTTGGGTCCGCCTCGGGGCGCAGTCGTCGCCGGATCATTTCGAGGTCCCTGAGGCCGCGTTCGAGGGTCGGCTCGACGCCGGTGCCTTCGCCGTAGTCGTTCCAGGTCGCGATCTGCACGATGGGCGCGCCGCTCCGCATCGCCTGGTCGAAGGAGTCGGCGAAAGTCCGGCCATCGCGATAATCGACGGAGCCATAACTTTTCCCGGCGCCGGCTTGCGCGTAGAAGTCCCGGTAGCCCGGAAAAGCCACGGCGACGTAAGGTCGGCCGGCCTTGGTCTCTCCGACATAGAGGTCGGCGAGTTCCTTGGTCCAGGTTTCGGACGTCACGGACTTGCCTTCGCTCACCGGCACCCAGGCAAAGGCTCCGTCGACACCGGGTCGGCGGCTCAGGTGGGGCAGGGCGTAGACGAGCGGGTTCTGCTTCAAGCTTGCGCGGATCGCACTCCACTCGGCTTCGTCGAGGTATTGCGGACCAAAGATGAACAGGGTCGGTCGTTCGCCGATACGCACGTAGGCCGGGTCGTTGAGCCAATGCTCATCGGCCCACGCAAAGGAAGCGGCGACCTTGGCGGTGGCCTGCGCCCGCGTGAGCTTCAGCTCCTTCATGAGACGGTGGCCGGGATTATCCTCGACGCAAAGCGCGAACTTCAGGCCGGCCTTCTTGAGCTCCGCGATGAGGAGCGTCGTGTTGCGATGGATCATCACGTAGTCGTCGAAACCATCCGGACCGTTCCAATCGATGATCGCTCCGTCGATGCCGGCGGCTTTCATCAGGGCCACCTGGTTCGCGATGACCGCCCGGTCGCCGGAGTCGTAGGGCCCGAAGACCGGACGATCGTGGCTGGCCAGCGAGCCTTTGTCGGGGTCCGTTTTTTCCATCGTCCAATGCCACCCCCAGCGCCCGCTGACGGCCTTGCTTTCGAACCAAGGCATCACGTGGACCAAGACCATGGGACGCGGGGCGCAGGCCGGGGGGAGGAGTTCGGCGGCGCCGAGCCAGGCCCAGGATGTCAGGAGGAGGATGCCCCAGAGGCGCATGGCGGAAGTAGACGGGTATGGCTCCGGTCGTTCAACCCCCAACGGGGAGACCCCGGGGAAGTCGAAACATCCCCGGGGTCTTTAAATTGGTCGGGCAGGAGAGATTTGAACTCTCAGCCTCTGCTACCCGAAAGCAGCGCTCTACCAGATTGAGCCACTGCCCGACACGAGTCATGAGCATAGACCAATCCGGGGGGGTGTTTTCAAACTAATTCCGTCGGGAAATTTGCGAGGGTCAGTGGACAGCGGGCTTTTTCAGGCCTACTTTGTCCCGATATGAAGTCCGTAGTGCGCCGCTCCCAGGAGCGTGGGTTCGCCGACCACGGCTGGCTGGTGGCCCGGCATAGCTTCAGTTTCGGCGATTACCATGACCCCGCCCACATGGGGTTCCGGTCGCTCCGGGTGATCAACCAAGACCTGGTCGATCCGGGGATGGGTTTTCCGCCCCATGGCCATCGGGACATGGAGATCTTCACTTATGTCCTCGAGGGGGCCATCGAGCACCGGGACAGCCTGGGTAACCATGCCCGGCTGCAGCCCGGCCAGATCCAGGTCATGAGCGCCGGCAGCGGGGTGAAGCACAGCGAATACAACCCATCCAAGACGGATCGTCTGCATCTCATCCAGGTCTGGATCCAGCCCGATCGTCCTGGTCTCCGTCCGCGCTACGCCGAGTGGAAGCCGACGGCCGAGCAGCTCGCCGCGTCCAAGGTGCTCATCATTTCGAATGACGGACGCGATGGCTCGGCGCACATCAGCCAGGATGCCGATGTCTATCGGGTGAAGACCTCCTCCGGTGGCACGGTGTCCCATGAGCTCGGGCAGGGCAGGGGTCTGTGGTTCCAGCTCATCGGCGGCGAAGTCGAGGTCGGCGGCGTGAAGCTTTCGCCCGGCGACGCTCTGAAATCCGAAGAACCCGGCACCTTCGCTTTTACTTCCGCCGGACCCATCGAGGCCCTCCTCTTCGACCTCGCCTGATTCCTCCCGCTTTCCGCTATACTCGATACTCTATACTCCATACTCTCGAATTATGAGCTCCCCGCACATCCCCCAGAAGTCCCCGATCCCCGTCCTGGTCGAAGCCGGCAAGACCTACTACTGGTGCTCGTGCGGACACAGCAAGAACCAGCCTTTCTGCGATGGCGCCCACAAGGGTTCCGCCTTCGTGCCCGTGCCTTATAAGGCCGAGGCCGCCGGCACGGTATATTTCTGCGCCTGCAAGCATTCCAAGAAAGGCGCCCTCTGCGACGGCGCGCATAAGGGGCTGTAAAAAAGCTCTTTCAAGACCCCTCATTTGGGGTAATCTATGGGGGCTATGAAAAAACTCCCCTGCATCGTCGCCCTCCTGCTCGGAGTGGCCTTCATCGTCTTCGGCGTGTCACATTTCGTGCCCGCCGTGAAGTCCATCCTTCCGCCTCCGTCTCCGCCTAATGGCGACGAAGCCGGCAAGCTCACCACGGCGTTCTTCACCGCCATGATCGGGTCGGGTTATCTCAGCGTGATCAAGGGCCTCGAGATCCTCGCCGGTCTGCTGCTGATCGTGAAGTGCACCCGCGGCTGGGGGGTCGTCCTTTCCGGCGCCATCCTGTTCAACATCTTCTTCGTCAACGTGCTCATGAAGAACGTCTGGGATCCGGTGGTCCTTGTCCTCGTCGTCGCCGGCCTCTACCTCGCGTGGGTCGGCCGCAAGGGCTTCTGCTGCCTGGCCTGCTGCGGCTCGGGCGAATGCCTCGGCACCTGCGGCTGCTGCAACAAGGAAGGTTCCTGCGGCACCGGCGAGAAGAAGTCGGGCGGCTGCTGCGGCAACTAAGCCGTCTCTCGCCCTCGCGAATCAGCCCCCGGTCCCGGGGGCTTTTTTGTGCCTATGACGCAGCTTCGGGTGACGGGTGACGGCCACGGTGGTCAGCCATTCGGGAGTCAGCCGTTCAGCCCTCGGCCGCAGGAACCAGGAACCCGCTGCCGACTCCCGAGAGGCCGGCACCTGAACTCCCGATACCTGTGCCCGTCACCCGTCACCTGAAATTGTATGCACCCCAGCAAACTATCCGGTCTCCCTATGGCGCCCCCTTTGAGTTCTGCCTCGAGGTAGGGACGCGTCGGCGACGCGTCCGTCTGCACCCTCGGTCGCGACACCGTCGCGCCCGTACCTGGTCAGCCTCGTTCTGGCCAGCCGGCCAACGGATCAACGGGTCAACTACTCGTGTCCCCGTGCCCACTTGCCCACTGCGCGACTCCGTCGCGCTTACTTTACCGCTTTCACAATCTCCTCCGCGATCGCGGCCATCCCGCGGTCGCCCGGATGGTTGGCCACGCCGGCGTGCTTATAGGGCCGCTCGGAGCGGGCGTAGTTCTTTTCGTCCTTGGACAGGGCGCTGATGTCGACGAACGTGCCGCCGACGGTTTCGCAGGCCTGGCGCATGGCGGTGTCCTTGGCGGTGTTCGCCCAGAAGCTGCTGCGGACGACGATCTGCGCCTTGGGGTTCGACCGAAGCGTCTTCAGCAGGGCGGTGACCTGTTCCTGATACTTGGCCTGGGCTTCCGGCGTCTTCAGCGCGGCGACGTTCTCGCCGATGCACAGGACGATGAGGTCGGCCCTGAAGGCGGCGGCATCGGTGAACTTACCGGCGATATCGTAGCCGACGTGCGCACGTTCGAAATCCGCGACATTCTTGACCATGATTGTCGGCGTCGCGCCATGCTTCACGGCGAGCGCCTTGGTCACGACATGCACATAGTCCTTTTCTTCGGAGGTCGCGGCCATGCCCCAGTTGCCGTGCCAATCGATGTCGGCCTTGGGCCCGTGCTTCGTGATGCTATTGCCCACGAAGAGAATCTTCGGCGGCTGGGCCTGAGCTGAAGCCGTCGTGGAGAAACTGATGATGCCGATGACGGCGAAGAGAATGCGAAGCATTGGTTAGGGGTAGGGGCAGGGGTAGGGGTAGTCAAAATTAACCCCGCCCCGCCACCCTCCACCCGGAGTTGTTTCTTGTGATCAGGCAACTGGCCCCAGCCCTGTCCCAAGCCCAGCCTCTTCTGCACCTTTGCGCTGCTGCTTTGTATCCCTGGCCAACCGGCCAACGGATCAACGGGTCAACTGATCGTGCCCCCTGCGCGACTCCGTCGCGCCTTACTTCCCGACAGCCGGAGCGGGCATTTCCTTCGCCTTGGCGGCGCCGATGGCCACGATCTTTTCGACCATGGCGTAAAGTTTGACGGTGTCCCACTTGGCGGTGAGGCTGACCTGATTGCCGGAAGCTTCGACGGGCTGGATACCCGCGAGGAAGTCGCCCGCGAGGGCCTTCATTTCCTTTTCTTCGGGGGTCTCGGGCTTGGAAGGGTCGCCGGCGAGCATCATCGGGGCCATGGCCAGCATGCCCTGGGCCTGCATGGCGAGCGGGGCGGCCTTCTCCTTCGAGGTGAAGGTGGTGCTGATCTTCATGACTTGGTCCGAGCCTTTCTCGCCCATGGCGAACAGGCCGCTGACGAAGCCGCTCTGAGCGAGTTCGGGGGTGGCCGGCAGCTTGGCGGCGTTGACGAAGACGATGGCGTAGGCGCGTCCGGTGGCGGCGACGGCGGAACGCTGGGCGGAGGGCAGGGCGTAGGAGGCGCCTTGGCCCTTGAGCAGGCCGATGATGCGAGCGGCTTCCTTGGTCTGGGCGATCACCATCGTGTCGCTGTTGACGTCGAAGACGCCGAAGTCTTCGGTCGCGCCGGAGGCTTCGCCGGGCGGCGTGGGGAAGCTGTTGGCGGCCTGGGCGAGTTCGTCGCTGAGCGAAGCGATCAGTTCCTGGATCTTCCATCCTTTGATGGCGCCGGCCTGGAGGCTCGGCACATTCTTGGCCTTGGCATGCGCGGCCAGCTTGGCGCTGTCGTGGCGGGCCCGGACGATGAGGCCGCCGGTGAAGGAGCCGTCCTTGGTCATGGAGAAGCCGCCCGCATAACGATTGTCAGGCGATTCAAGGTCGAGGCCGGTGGCCTGGACGATGGCCGCCTGCATGGCCTTGCTGTCCTTGCCGCTCTTGTCGAAGTCGGCGACGAGTTTCTCGAGGCGGGCCTTGAAGGCCTTGGCCTCGGGCGAGTCGCCGATCTTCAGGCCGCGTGAGCTGGCCGTCGCGAAGATGACCGCGTAGTCGGCGGGGACGCCCTTGAAGTCGAAATCCTGGGCCGGCAGGAGGTTGGCGGTCAGGAGCAGGGCGAGGGTGGAGAGGAATCGCATGACGGAATAAACCCCCGGGCCTAGGCCGAGGTCAA
>JACCDO011312865.1_pt1 | contig 11586 bp, 19 predicted proteins | sample 7446101 | NCBI WGS metagenome assembly JACCDO01 (sample SAMN15323440, study PRJNA562643) | freshwater metagenome | isolation source: river surface water | place: USA:Blue River Watershed | collected 2017-08-16
AAGATTTGCATTGGCCGCCTAAACTTGGCCTAGGGTAGGAAATACCTCGTAACAGAAACAACCAAAGGGCCTTCGGGCCCTTTTTATTTGCTCAGAATCTATTGACACTATGGCAAATACTGATATATAATATGAGATGATTAAAATCATCATTAACAAAGGAAAGTAAAATATGAAGAAAATTATTGCAATTTTAGCTTTGGCTACCGCAGGTGCCGCTTACGCAGGATCTGCTACTGTTGAATATCAATCTTGGGAAAATCCAAATACCAAGGCTGACACAACAGGCCTAGTACTAACTGTTAGAGAAGAACTTAGCAAACAAGTAGTTGGCGATGTTGTTCTTTCAGTTAACCAAGCTGATGCTAACAAAGCATTTGGCGGTCGCACTGAGACTGGCCTAACCTATTCTGTACCTTTTGGTAAGTTTACAGGTTATGTCCGTGGTGCAGTCGGACTCAAGCATGTCAGCGGAAGCAATGACACTAGCTATTATAGCGTTGAGCCCGGTGTTGGTTATGGTCTAACAGATCGACTAGCAGTTAGAGTTGGATATCGTTACAGAGACGCTTTTAGCGACGGAGTAGCAGATCAAACTCGTACTTCAAGAGTCGGTGTAACCTATGCATTGTCTAAGCACGATGCAGTCGGTGTTCGTTATGATCGTGCAAGAGGTGACAGCGATCAAAATATCGTTGCACTAAGCTACACACGCCGTTTCTGATTATTTCAGATACCAAAAAGAGGCTTCGGCCTCTTTTTTTATGGGTAAATATCTGTCATGGAAACCACTAACTTCAAACAGCGAGAATGGAAATCTGGAGTCTTAGCACCCGACGATGCTAAAAGACCAAGATGTAAAGTTTTATACAGTTATGATGGAACCACAGGAATACCAGATGAAGACAACACTGATTTGGTTGACTGGTTAGTAGTCATAGCATACGAGACTGAATAATGAACAGAGTAATAATAGTAGGTGCCGGTATAGGTGGATGTGCAACTGCCATTGCCTTTGCACAGAAAGGTTGGTCAGTAACCGTTATTGAAAAACTAAAAACTATTTTTACAGAAGGTGCAGGAATTCTATTGTATAGTAATGCACTTAAAACTCTGGAAAGTTTAGATGTTCTCGATAATGTTTTAAGTGCTGGCTTTTCAATGCAAGGACAAACAGCTTTCCTTGACAGTTCTTCAAACACTATTGGTTATGTAAATTATAAAAGTATTGACCAAAAATATCCCGCCTACACAGGTATAAACAGACAGACATTTCTACAGATACTTTATCAAAAATCTATCAATCTCGGAGTTGATTTTCAATTTGATCAATCAGTAATTTCCTGCAATCAACAAGATAATACAGTAACAGTTCAGACTGACCTAAAAGAATACACATGCGATCTCCTAGTAGTTGCTAACGGAACAAATTCTAACATTAGAAAACAATTATGGGAAAACAGCGACTCTGTGTTTAGCGGATTTGGGCTCTGGCACAGTATGCATAAATTTCATCCCAGCGTAACAGAAAAAATTACTGTAGTATTAGAAGATAGAAAGTTTGGAATCATTCCGATGAATCGAGATCAGATGTATATTTGGGCATCGTTAGCAGAACCAAATAAACGTTGGATAGAAAAACAAGACCAAGCTAAAGAAATGTATAGATCATTTTCTAAAGTCAGCGGATTTCTAAAAGAAATAATCGATGAACTAGACAACGGTGCCTATGTACATTATACTAGTGTTGAAGAAGTTACAGTTGACGATGATTGGCACAAAGGAAGAATAGTACTGTTAGGTGACGCCGCACATGCATCACTTCCGTTCATGGCACAAGGTGGTGCAATGGCATTAGAAGATGCTAGAGTACTTGCACTACTATGCAATACAACAGATATTGAATCGGCGTTAGTTGAATATAAAAATAAAAGAAAACCAGTAGTCGATACCATTCAACAGATGTGCAGAAACATCGGTAAAGGGTATAATCAAAGTACTGTTGATCTTAAAAAAGCACAAGAGAATCTTGATAAATTTTACGGAAACACGGAATATTTCAAATGAGAAAAATAATTATAAGCCTATTTTTGTGTCTACTGCCCATATTAAGTTTTGGCAAGACACCATTAACTATACTAGTAGGGTTTCCTCCCGGAGGAGATACTGATGTTTTAGCAAGATTGTTTGCTTCGCGATTAACTACTGTAATGAACAGACCTGTAGTTGTGGAAAATAAAGTAGGAGCATCAGGAAGTATTGCTGCCAGAGAACTTTTAGCTTCTCCTGCTGACGGATCTGTTATAATGTTAGTGCCGAGTACATTTGTAACTGCACCGCTAGTTAATTCAAATATAAAATATTCTGTTGAAGACTTTACTCCTATTATGCAGATCTCCGGACATGGTATGGTGGCAGTTGTAAATTCAAATACAGGAGTTAAGAATATTAAAGATTTGATTGCAGCAAACAAAGAAAAGAAAATTACCAGTTTTGGATCTCCTGGTATAGGAACACCTATGCATATCTTGGGAGAAATGTTTAATAAAACAGTAGGAACAGATATAACACATATTCCTTTTAAAGGCAATTCTGATATTGTAACAAATATGTTAGGTAATCAAATATCTTTTACATGGATCACATTGCTACCGGTTATTTCTCATGTTAATGCAGATAAAATGACAGTCATAGGTATCGCTAGTCCAAAGAGATCTCCATTTTATCCTAACGTGCCAACCTTAGCCGAACAGGGTATAAAAGATGTTGAAGTTGACAGTTGGTTAGGATTTGTAGGTCCTAAGAATATTAGCAAAGAAGTTCTTACTGATCTAAACACTAAATTAAACGAAGTTTTAAAGATGCCTGATGTGAAAGAACGGCTACAGGCAATGGCAATGTCCCCAGTAGGAGATTCTTCCGAAGTATTTAGAGACAAATTAAAAAGAGACACTGACAAATATTCAAGAGTTGTTAAAAATTTAGGAATTAAAATTGAATAACATAGAAGGAATTAATAGCATTACTCTTGGAGTAACCGACTGGGAAGAATCTCAAAAATTTCTTTCAGACATCGGTTTAGTTTCCAATAACGGTAAAGAATGGATGTTATTGAATAATTCTAAAATTATAATTGAAAAGAATTCGGAAAACTGCCTCATAGCAATAGAATGGGGTTTGAAAGAAGCAGTCGAACCTTTTGAAGTTGTTGACCCTTCGGGAATCAAATTACACTTCACACAGTCAACTAAAAAACCTATACAACTAAAGGCAGTGGAAACTAACGGCTGGAATTCAATCAATCGAGTAGATCAGGCAGTTCCGCTATATGAAAAAATTGACACTATTGAAATTTGTCATATTGCATTATCAACAGATAATCTTTCAGCGTCTGAAAAATTCTATACAGATTTAGGATTTGTAATCTCTGATAGATTGATAGGCCGAGGAACTTTCCTAAGATGTTCTGAGTACGGCGGTCACCATGATTTATTTTTAATAGAGTCGGGTAGAAAAAATCTACATCATGTAGCAATTAGTGTTCGAGATATATACCAAGTGTTTGCTGGCGGAATGTTGATGGAACAGAAAGGCTGGACAACAGAAATAGGTCCAGGTCGGCATCCGATCTCATCTAGTTTCCTGTGGTACTTTAAAAGTCCCTTAGGTACCATGTTTGAATATACTGCAAACGAAGATTTCTTAACAGAAGAATGGATTCCTAGAGACATTGAATATTCTTTAGGTATAACTACAGAGTGGGCTGTTGAAGGCGGAATGGATCCAATAACAAAGAGACAAAGGAAATAATATGAATCCAAAAATATACGAGGATCGTGCTAGACATAAATCATTGCCTCTTGATTTTCAATATCAAGAGGCAGCCAACTATCAAAGTAATTGGGAATACATCAAAGATCAATTTAGCAACTACCATTATGATAAATGGAAACAAGAATCAGAAGGCGATTGGTGGCATAAACTAGGAAGATTTGTTCTTACTGACGAAATTAAATCTCTATTACCTAAGTTTGAAGAAGAATCTAAGAAAGTAGGATGGTTCGATGTTACTGCGGCAATGCATCCAGGATTTCCAGGAGGAAAGAGTCCTTTACTCGAACAAGAGGATTATGACAGAAAGCTCAGCGGAATTCAAGGCGAATACACACAGGTGATTCCAGAACCAGATATGGTTAATACCGCAATACAGAAATTAGGAACATACTGGAAACTAAAACGCCTAAGAACAAGACTGCACTTTCAATGGCCTGGACAGATGTTTGCTATGCATGTAGATAAGCTATGGCATAGGAATCCAGCAGACCCATCTAAAATTATTCGATTTGTTGTAACCCTTGCTGATTATGAACCGGGACAATTGATGATATACGGTAATAGTGTATACACACAATGGCGTGAAGGTGAAATACATTGTTTTGATACATTAAACATACCTCACGCAACGGCTAACCTAAGTACAAAGGTTAGACCAATTATGGTTATTACTGGAGTAAGAACCGAAGAAACAGATGAAATTTTAAGAAATTCTAACGGAGATACCATCCATGATAGGTATTGACATTACTAGAATTTCTAGATTTAGAAGTATGAGCAATCTAGATAGATTTTTAGAAAAGTTTAATGTTGACGGTAAAGATCCAGTAGCCGCAGCAAAAACATGGGCCTGTATGGAGTCGTTAGTAAAAGCCAACGGTTCTCCTTTTGCGTTTTCTAAAGTCAGAGTTTTATTTCCAGAAAACTCTGCACCCGAAATTTCGGACCCCGAAAATATCTTAGGTAGTAAATATTCTTTGTCACTGAGTCATGAAGATGACCTAGTAGTGGCTGTAGCAGTAAGAACGGAGATTTTAAAATGAGTGATGGTGGAAAAGGCGATAAACAACGGCCTACTGACAAACAAAAATTTGATGAAGGTTGGGATAGAATTTTTGGCAAGACCAAAGATAAGCCTAGCGATAATAAAGAGGAGAAGCCAAATGGCTAAAATTCAAGAAACAATTTTTATAGTTAAACTAAGTCAGTTAGTTCGTGACAGAGGCAACGATGCCGAAAAGACAGGGTTCGATGATCTTCCTGCAACTATTGAACAAGTCGTTCAAGAATTAGTCGCCAGTGATGTGTTGGTCGAAGTTGAACAGGCCTAATTGAAATATTTTTTCAACACATTATTGTTTAACCCGACATCTTCAAAATACGATAATCTGTACTTCATCTTTGTTACAAGATGAATAATCGCTACAGGATTTTTTCTTGCAAGCGGTAATGATCCTAATAGAGTTTTTTCAATGCTGCCTGATAAATTATCAGACGGATATACAACTTTGTGTAAGTACCAATCTATTACATTTTCTCGTTCTTGTAAATGAGATTGTCTAGATAATTTAATAGCAGGAAGGAAAGCAGTAAGTTGGGTAGCCCAATACGTATTAAATCTTCCATGACTAACAGCATCTAGTGCAGCCGTCTTTATAATAAAATGAATCCCAGATTCTAAAAAATCAGTGTTTTCTTCTTTAAGGTACTCACCAAATAAGATAAAAACTGAATCAGATGCTATAGGATAGAAGTAAATTGAATAAGACATCATTTGTCTAGTTTCATTATTTTCACAAGCTACTATTTTAGTATTTGCTACTTGACCCAATAGAATATCTGCAACATATTTTTCTATATACTCATTATAGAATTCGTTTTTCTTATTACCATGTATTGCAGGCCTTGACCTATGAATAGTCATTATTCTTTCAAAGTCTGCAATAGTGCATTCAAAGACACGGAATTTTTCCGAAATTAGTTCCATGACAATATTTACAGTTTGGTAAAATCAGTGATTGACAAACTGGTTGTACCAGTATATAATTAAATCATAGGAGGTTCATAATGAACGCTGAATACACACTTACACAATTGAAACTTTGGTGCATTAACCAATCTAAAGATGAACAGATTTGGTTTAATAAAGACGCTACCTATCACTGGAACCGAGGCAAGGATACTGCCACAGGACTAGTTAATGGGGTAGTACGAAAGTTAGCAGGTATTGATGCTAGCGGTCGACAAATTTGGGTAGTAGCAGGCAGTTTTAAAATTGATGAAAACGGCAAGGTGTTGCGTTTTACAGGAATTCCCTGTAAAATTCAAAAGACATTTGAGCCCGTTCGTCGGGTTCATGTTACAAATACCGAAAACCCTATTCATTTCCCTGCGGAGTAAATCCTATGTCAATGCATCTCGAAGGCCCTTGGCTTTCCACTAACGGAAAGAAAAAAGGTAAACAAAAATTTCGTAATGCAGAGGAAGCTCGCAAGGCTCGAGAACTAGATGAGTCTTGGAAAGATCTACAGAAAAAGTGGGGCATAGAGCAAGAAGAACGTAAACGCAAACGTGCTCTTGCGGCTCCGGTTATGTTGCCTACGCAAACTGGTGTCTATCGACGCGAGACTGGACCTCGTATTCCAAGTCTTAATAACGGAACTGATATGAGTCCAGCAACTTTGGCTCCAGCTAAAGTTTATACAGGTACCAAAGTAAAAGGTATCGCTACTATGCACAAGTCTAATGCTGTACCTGTGTTTAGCGATGAAGAAGCAATTGATATTTCTAAAATGCGGAGATAATATGAGTACCTTTTTTGAAACATGGGGACATCCTGAGAACATGAAGAAACAGCCCAAACCATCTAAAACTGGTATTCAAACTGTGTTTGAATCAAAGGTATATCAAGAGTTTAGAGAACTTCGAGGCCCTTCTTGGTCAGTCTTTAATAGAGAATATCGTACTAAGAAAGAAATTGCAGACTGGGAATGGCATCAAGAAGATTTTGAGGATGTAAAAAATATTCTTGCTTTCTTACGTGCTAATCTTCAACGTGCGGCTAATAGAGGAGATGTATCTCAGAAGATTGACGTTAGCCTAGACTATGTATATCAAGTAGGTGCTAGTCAAGATTTTCAGTGTGCATTAACTGGCACTGATCTTGAATTTACACGAGGCGGCCAAAAATGGCTAGGTAAATGGTGTAATCCTAACAGTTGTACTATTGACCGTATTGATAGTACAAAAGGCTACGTAAAAGGTAATATCCAACTGATTACCTGGAAAGCTAACTGCTTGAAACAAGCGTTAGGTAACGACGAATTCATCGAATTTTGCAAGGATGTTGCACGATGGAACAAATAAATAATTCTTATGCCGGTAACATTAAATGAAAAACTAATAGCTTATCTTGCACTGTTTAGCGGCCTCGCTATCAGCTTAGTCGCCGAGTTCTACAGTATCATCGGCTTTACTGCAATCTTTGCTGCCGCCCAAATTCCCGTAATCATTATGGGCATTGTATTGGGCATTGGCAAGATTGCCGCCACTCTTTGGCTCAAACAAAACTGGAAGATTGCACATTGGTTAGTTAGAACATACCTGCTGACTGCCATTGCTGTTCTTATGGGCGTTACCTCAATGGGCATCTTTGGCTTCCTAAGCAAAGCCCACAGTGACCAAAGCCTAGTATCAGGTGATGTGCAGAGTAAGATTGCAATCTATGATGAAAAGATAAAAACAGCAAAGGAAAATATAGATGCGAACCGGAAAGTACTTAAACAGATGGATGAGGCTTTGGACGCGGTCTTATCAAGAAGTACTACGGAAACGGGTGCCGATAAAGCAGTTACAATCCGTAGAAGCCAACAGAAGGAGCGAGCACGGATTGCTTCAGAAATCGCCGCCGAACAGAAAACAATTAGTAAGCTATCTGAAGAACGGGCACCAATTGCGGCTGAAGTCCGCAAGGTGGAAGCAGAAGTAGGCCCAATCAAATACATTGCACAATTTGTCTACGGTGAATCTGATAAGGATCTATTAGAGAAAGCAGTCACTTGGGTTATCATCATACTAATTGTGGTATTTGACCCATTGGCTGTTATTTTGTTACTGTCTAGCCAGATTAGTTTCCAAAATTTTAGAGAACGTAAAGAGGCACAGGTTCCTTTTAACTTTGGACCAACTGAATACATTCCAGATCCTGAAGAAGAAGAGTTTTATAAGAAACCAGATGCGTGGGTAGCAGATGTAGGTGAAAAACCAACAGCAGAAGAACGTGCGGAGGACGACAGCCCTATAGGACCTGAGCCAGTTATAGACGACCAGAAACCCACTGTCGTAGAATCAGTACCACATCATCCGGATACACATCCTTATCTAAGACAAGGATTTAAATTTCCCGATGATTATGAAAGGTTTGGTCCTATTGTAGCTACCCCCGAACCAAAAGAAGAAAAAGTTGAATCACAAGAATATGTAGTAGACAAAACTCTAATAGATGCATTAGAGGGATCTGTAAATCGACTACAAGACGAGAACGAAAGTCTTAAAAAAGAAGTCGAACTACTAAGAAGTCAAAAACTATATAGTGATGTCAAAATTCACGGGTATAGCAGTGACAATGGAATAATTAAAGTTGCCGGTGATACTTATACTAAAGAAGACTTTGATAGGCTAATGAATACTGACTATGTTCAAAATGAAGAACAACAGGAAAGCAGTCTCTGGAATCAAATGTCTAACAGCACAAGAATAAGTGAAGAAGAATATCTAGAGCAATCAAGAAAAAATAAAAATGATAACACTAATAACTCCGCCTGATATTTTTGAAAACGGAAATGTTAGTCTGTTGTTTATGAATATTTCTGAAGAAGAGCAAGAAGCTTCCAGTAAATGGTTTGCAGAAAACACAATATCTTATCCGATCAATCTATACTATTATAGCGGAGAGAACAATATGAATTGGTTGCTTCATGCGTTAGCAGTAGCTAAAGGCGTTTACTTAAATTGTGATAACGACAGTGACTTTACAAAATGGTTGACAAGTTATATACTAAGCAAACATAATGTATGGTATAAAGCTAAAGACGAAAACTTTAAAGCGTTGATGAGTTATATTAATCAACGTCCAGTAAATAACATTACAGATTTTTTAGAGGCAACCCTTGACAAATAAAAAAGACGCACCCGACTGTAGCTTTTGTGGAAAAAGCAAGGAAGAAGTCGAAAAACTAATCGTTGGTGGTGACGATATTGGCATCTGCAACGATTGTGTGGATCTCTGTGTTGATATTCTTAAAGAAGAAAAAATCAAAAAGTTCCCAACAGATACCACGCAACTACTCAATCCTGTTCGAGTTAAAGAGTATTTGGACGAATACATCATCGGACAAGACGAAGCAAAAATGACATTGTCAGTAGCAGTCTGTCAACATTTTAAGCGTATTTCAAAAAACGAGCAAAATATAGAGATTGATAAAACTAACGTTCTAATGATGGGTCCGACTGGATGTGGGAAAACATTCTTAGTTCGTAAGCTATCAGAATATCTAGACGTTCCTTTTGCTATCTGCGATGCTACTACGCTAACTGAAGCTGGATACGTCGGTGACGATGTTGAGAGTGTATTAGTTCGATTAGTATCCGATGCAGATGGAGACATCAAAAAAGCTGAACACGGTATCGTCTATATTGACGAAATTGATAAGATTGCCCGAAAAGGTGAAAGCACAAGTATCACTCGTGATGTCAGTGGAGAAGGTGTTCAACAAGGTCTACTCAAGATGATTGAAGGTAGTGTTGTTCGACTACCTGCTGGCGAAAAGCGTAAACATCCACGTGGTACAGTAGACGAAATTGATACAAAGAATATTTTGTTTATTTGCGGCGGAGCATTCGTTGGGCTGGATAAAATTGTCGGACGTAGAACCAAAACTAGTTCCATTGGATTTGGGTCAAAAATTGAAAAGCCGGCCGAAAAGAATGATCTTCTAAAAGAAGTTAATACTAGAGATTTGATTAGTTTTGGTTTAATTCCTGAGTTAATCGGACGATTTGGTATTACTACCAGTGTTGAAGAATTGCAAATCGAACAACTTGTAAAAATTTTAAAAGAACCAAAAAACAGCCTGATAAAACAGTATCAGTATATTTTTGATCTAGACGGAGTCAAAATTGAATTTGACGAAGATGCCCTTTTAGCTATTGCAGAACAGGCCAAAAAGTTAGAAACTAATGCTAGGGGACTTAAAAATATCATAGAAAAAATACTGTTAAAATACCAATTTGAAGCAGTAGAACTTAGAAACAGAGGACTTACCAAAATTGTGATAAGTAAAGATACTGTCGAAGGAAAGGCGGCGGTATTGATATTTGATAAAGTTGAAAATGAAAAAACACAATAATATGAGAGGACTTACAGTTGAAGTTAAAGACGGCAACGTTAATGTTGCCCTAAGAAAACTCAAAAAGAAAGTTGATGATTCTGAAATTCTTATTGGTGTCCTAAAAAGACAACATTACGAAAAACCAACAGAAACTAAAAAGAGAAAAAAGGGTGCCGCTCGTGCTCGTTGGCTCAAAAAGATAAGAGAGCAACAATTACCCAAAAAAATGTATTGACAATTTTCAAAATTAATTGTATAATATATACATGAACAAACCAATCAAAGTTGAATTTGCACCCGGAGCCTTTGATAATTTTGAAGGTACCCAAGAAGAGCTCGACGAGCTTATAGCCGAAATCCAAGAAATGGCTAATAGCGGCGAGTTGTTTGAAAAGTCTAAACGAGTTAACCTGGAAGATCTTATTGAAGATGATCCAGAATTCGCTGAAGCCGTCCTTCGTCACATTGACGACAACCCCGAATCTAATAGAAAGTTGCAGTAATGCCAAGACACTTAATGGTCGATATGGAGACCATGGCCGTCTCCCCATCTGCTGTAGTACTCAGCCTAGGTGCTGTCCATTTTAATCCTTACGGAAATGGCTACGGAGATAAGATCTACTTTAAAATCAATCTCGATGACCAAGACGCCTTTGGTAGAGAAATTGATCCTAATACACTAGATTGGTGGGCCAAGCAAGATCCTAAAATTATGGAAGAAGCTTTTAGCCCAGATGATCGCATTCCGCTGGTAGATGCAATGGATCAGTTCCATAAGTTTGCCTGGGGCTGCGATGCTTTCTGGAGTCACGGTGCTACCTTTGACTTGGTTATTTTAGAAAACATTTATCGTCAGCTTAAAAAGCCTTTGCCTTGGAATTATTGGCAACTGCGTGACACCCGCACACTATTTGATCTAGGTGTTGATCCTGACATGCCTCAAGGTAGTAAGCACGATGCCTTGCAAGATGCTATCCGCCAGGCAGTGGGTGTTCAAAATGTCTACGCAAAACTTAAAATTAGAGAACGATGAAGTGTAATATCAATCGCTTACGTGCCCGTGTATTTCACGGTTTGAAAAGTCTTCTGAATGATGGAGATACCCTTCCTCCTAGATTTTTAGAAGTAGCCATCGGCGAAAGTTTTGGACTTGATCATGTAGGCGATGGAAATTTCTATGCCGACGGTGTCAAAGATAAAATCCAAGCCAGCGTTAAAACACGGATGATTAATCCCCATCTACTGAAACGTAAAGAAGGACGAGATTTTCAAACTGATCCTAAATTGTTTCTAAGCACTAAACAAAATAAGAAACAGAAAAAAATTTGGGCAGGGCTTGAAATTGTACAACGTCGACAGGCAT
>JACCDO011733204.1_pt1 | contig 11585 bp, 2 predicted proteins | sample 7446101 | NCBI WGS metagenome assembly JACCDO01 (sample SAMN15323440, study PRJNA562643) | freshwater metagenome | isolation source: river surface water | place: USA:Blue River Watershed | collected 2017-08-16
AAGCAAGCACAGGATCCTAATTACGATCCATCCAAGGACCCTCAATATCAACAAATGATGATGCAACTTATTCCTGCGGAAATTAGAGATATTTCTGGTGGAATAGAAAGACTTAAAGTTGCGTTTAAGGATGCCACAGAAGGTTTGTGATTCACTTATTTGTGTATATATTTATCTATTATTTACTCACATTTTTATATATTTACTTAGGTGTAGATGCTGTCGCGGATCTTGATGTAGCAGCTGGTCAATTTGCCAATAAAAAAGAATTAATTAGCTCCCCAAATAGTAAATGGGTTCAATCTGGATTTCCTGATGAAGATGCCGATGAAAAATTACTTAAAGAATTAGAAGACAAATTAAAATCCCAACATCCAGAGGTCCAATAAATCTGTTATCCAGTGGCATATCAACTATTCCTATTATCATTTTGTAAGTAATCAATATTTAGGTTTAATAGGCATTAGTTACAAATCAACAATTATTTTCTGGCGCAGTAATTACATACTGTTTCTAGCTTCTCTTTCAGTCCGTTGAACCATGGGTACCATTGGTCTCCTAAAGGATCAGGTTCTTCCATATGTAAAATTATTTCGGTATTCGTTACTTTCAATGATTGCAACATTTTAAATATTACTTCGTCGAATTCGGGAGAGTTTCCTTTGTCGGCGTTTGGTGTCGGATTTAATAGTTGCGCTGCAGCATCAATATCTTCTAACTCAAGTCTGAATCCTAACGCTACTAAAACGTCTATTCCCCCGATAAAACTAGTGATATCTTCTAATAACCGGGGATTGCTAAACTTCAGTCTACGAAGTTTCACATTATCTGGGTGGCCAACAATGCCCTCGACTATATCCGTTATATTTTTAAATATTTTTTTTACCTTATATTTATTCATAATTGGTGAGTTTAATTTATTCAAGGCGTTGATGAAGTAATCAGGGAGTTGCGTCGAGTCATTCAAAGAAGAGACAAACAGTTGTAATTCTATTTTGTGACTTTCACGCAAAAGTTTTGCCTTTTCGGCTTCAACTCTTAGTTTATTCGCAGCTTCTGTACTCAAAAACACACTGTTATCTACACTGTTGCTATTATCGGTATCTGTACTTAACAGCACTGTCTCTTCTACTACAGTTTTGTTACTAACGGCTATAGATGCTGTCGCTTCTTCCCATTTTAATTTGAACTCACTATATTTAGCTTTTGTATTTACAAGATCATTCCGTAACAATTCCGCATCATTGTATCCATGTATCATTTTCTTCACCATAGTTGGTCCAAACCGATTTTCCCCAGAAACTGGATCTTTTGCGTCCTTTTTTGAAACAAATTTCTCAATATTAACCACTAACTGTTCACTTTCAAGTAAAAATGAGTCCAATTTCAGAATACTTTTAAAAACCATTTCATCACGAACGAGCTCGTCACTGCTGCGTGACGAGAGAAAATCGTGCACCACAACATACTCCCCACGTAGCGCTTCAAGCCTCTTCAGCAGCGCATTTACCGACATGCTGTGAATCACTTGCTTCTTTCCTACTCTTTTTCAATATTATTTTCTTTAAAAATTAATTTTCGTGGGATTAGAAATCTCTGCTCTGAGAGGAGGAAACGTCGCGGAGTACGACTAAATGCGATAATAATCTCGTTAACTACAATCTAGAAACAAATTTACAGTTGCGAGAAGCCAAACGAGTTCCCTAAAGCGGTGAACGAATGGTAGTTGCTCATAGGAGCCTTTATGGACATATAATTAATGCGATCCCTGCCAGGAACCGTCACTGTTTCATCGGAACAATCGATTCTAGGCGCCGTCGAGCACAGTCCTTTAGACGTCATCAATCCTAACGCGCGCGTGGTTTGAGCGATGCATTCGCTGGTGTCGTAACCATAGTTACAAGCAACACACATCGCGTAGTAGTGATCGTGTTTCGAGACATCTTGACAGAGTTCGGTGCGTGCAATGTTACATCTTTGCTCATTTTTAAATATTGAATATTCACTTTCTTCACACTCACAGATAGGCTCAAGTGCGGTTGCGATGCTATTGGACACTTTGTACTCGTATATTCTACATGTTCGTACATGAACGGTCACTTCATTCAAGTATCCCACTAGTCCATTCTTGATAGTGTGTACTTGTTCATTCACGCCATCGTACACCTTGTATGTAAAGCCATCGGGACCCAAGTAGCGTAAATTAGGTTTGTAAATAATGACTCTTTCGTCACGTAAGAAATTCTCAATGGCTTGGTCACCGACCGTATACGCAGCTAGCTCAGGTGGTACACCGTAGTTGTCAACGCAGTGTCTATATCCGTTAATGCCGCTACGCACCCCAGTCATTCCTGAAGTATCCACACCGTAACAGTAGCCCATGTACCGTGTGCCTCCTTCGCGTGCTACCAATTGACCATTTTCTGCGATATCAAAAAGTTCTCGCCAGTCGCCATATGCATTAGCGCTGTAACTTTTTGATTTATATAGCTTGCCGTACTTAGGTAATGACGTCACCTCCGCGGACAAGTCTTGGTAGTATGAGTGAGTGATGCCCACAATGTCCGTGATTACCAACACAGCATCGGAGATAGTGCCATAGGCTCCACCATAACCGAACTTGGTATTACCATGAGCTAGCTGTCCAGACTGTGTTATATGCACCGTCCATCTGCCCTCAAATGGCAAAGAATTAAACTCGTGCATGAAAGGCACCGATGGCTGGTATGGCCTGGTCACTGCGGCCTCAATAATTGGTGACGTTAAGCGATACGATGAAAATGTATTCAATTTTTCTTCATAAATTTCAACTTCTGCGAGGGATAAAGGACCGTATCCAAATCGTTGTATTCGCACATACGTTGCACCGACCGCAGCAGGGAGTGCGGTTTCACATACGTCACCTATACTGTCATAGAATTGCTTGAATTTGGCTAGCTTTAAACTCTCCTCAAGATCACTGGGAGGAGGTTCACTGGTGTCGAAGATCATCACCCAAAATGGTGTGAGCCATTGATTGTCACGAAGCGTCACTGATTCAGTCACTACCGTGTTATTTGAGACAACGGCAGTGATTCCCATGCCATACTCATCGACATTACTGACCTCGTGCCAGAAGCCGACTCTAGTAGTGGCAACATCGACATGTAATTGATTCACTACCATGTTCGCGGTCTCGTTGATGCCTCCATTCGTAACGGTTCCGCCGATCCAGGTAACATTCTCAACAGTAACCGTTGGTGAAGGCACTTGGACACTTAAAAACTCAATATGATACTGATATCCATAACCTTTCGTATCGTCACTACCACATCCACCAGGGTTGTCCACGCCACACAGATCGAGCATGCTCATGGACACATCAACCTCACCAATACCCTCCAATGCAACAATCTTCGCTTTGACTTGCGCTGCAGTCGAGCCGAATTGTATGAATGACGTAGTGCGCGAGGCCGATGGATTATTCAAATCAAAATTATCAATGCGAAGACAGAATCTTCCCTTTGGATAGTCGTCGTAACCCTTCATGAGCACCCGCACAATAGGAAACACAAAACTTTGTGGTTTGCGTGGGTACACATTGATGGTAGTGACATTACTGCCGACAGGTAACAAGACCTGCCACCACGCATCCATTTCGTTGTCTGTCTCGGTGACAGATTTATGGGATATTAAAGGATCCGTGTTGCCATCAATGGCATATTTGGCAGGCTGAGATATCGAGCTTTGCTGTGCTGCACCTTTCAACGCAATGTTTGGTAATAAGGTGTCCGCGAAGAAGTATGTGTATCCAATACCAGTATCGACATCGAGTAATGTTTCATTGTTACCTTGTCTAGTACGAGGAAAGCTGCGACCTAGCTCAAACGCTTTGCTCTTGTGATGAAGCACGTTATCAAACACTTCCGCCTTCTTATCTAGGTGTTCTAACTCCACTTTGAGTGTCGATACGTCAGTGTGGTACAAGCTACGAAGTATCAGCTCCACCTTCCTTGGATATCTGAATTTCCATTGCCTAACGATTTGGCCGTCCGTTAACCCGTAGTCGGTTGGGTCCCGCAATTCTACATCCGCTTCGGTGGTAGGAATCGTTGACAAGTGGAGGATCTTGTCGGTGGCGAGCAAGACTATTGAATCAACACCTTCGTGGTGGATATCGACGATATTGTCGTCTTCCTTGACTACGTACGTGAACAGAACATCCGTGGAAAGAATGTCTAGAGCAAACGTCACGTCGATGGAGGAGTACAGCACGGATGACTCGTACTCGGTATAGTTAGCATAGCCTCGAACACCACTACCGGTTTGGAGGACCAGCGTTGGACTGCCTATTACCATAACAGGTTTATTGAAGCGTGCAACTATCACTATTTCTTCATTTGTGCCATATATACCAGCTCGCTTCACAGGGAATAGGGATTCAACGTATGGCGGCGATGTGTCTATATTGACGCTACTACGAGACGATAAACTACCAGGAGAGTAAGGAGTTGGCAGTGTTAGGTTAGCTGCTAGTGATGGCTTGGCTGAGTATCGCCGAATATCGCCCACCAGAGAGTAACTGGATGCATATTCAAGAGGTAGTGCCACATCCCCATCAGCGATGATGTACCTAAAATGCAGCACGGAAGTGAATGTATCTTTGACTAGCTCATGCTCGGTCACGTTGAAGGAGCCCGTGGAATTGTGTATGACATTGGTGCAATTCACTACACGATGATATGATGGAATATACGTTGCATACATCGTCTTATCTTGCGACGCTAGTAGAATCGATGGTTCTGTAACGACTACCACCGGTAAAGTCATAGTTACATACACATCAATGCCGTCTCCTACTCCCCATGGGTGTTGATTTTCCGTATTAGGAGAGATGATACTCAACACCTGTGGCACTGCATTATCAATGGCGCAAATAGATTTAAGAAGAAATTTGCGTAAAAATTTGGTAGGACCTTTGACGTTATTGATCGCTGTCCGGATGTACGACGTAGGCGCGGATGGTTGGCTGCTGCTATACACCAACGGATATTCGTCACTGATGACTACCGACCCAGTAGGATCGTCAACGGTTACCATGTACGAGAAAATAATGATGCTCGAGTCCTCAGTTGACACTAGGTTAGCTCGGCGAGCTAAGGTGAAATTTCCATCGGTTATACTGAACGATAATATCACACTTGCATGCTTACTATCCGGTACCGCCATGATTTGATCGTACGCAATCGCAATTATTATCTCATCGCCTGCGGTAACAGCAAGCGTGGATGACGTCACCGATATAATCTGTGCTCGAGAGTTATCAATGACGATTGAAGAGGAACGTCCTAAGCTGTTGACAGTTCCACGAGGAGGTAGGGTGATATCCGCTGGTATATATTCATATATACCCGCTTTAACAATATTATCGTACATTCCCGGTGACAATTTGAGTGAATTGGCATCTACATAGTCGAATGACGTGGTAAAGTCGAACGCGGATATCGTGTATCTAAATTGCAACGTGTTCATAGAAGGACGCATCAAGTAGTATGCTTGAGGGTAATCAGTTAGATCGAGCACTAGGTATGGATGGCCGATTACGGATATAGGTGTGCTAAACTCAACGAATATATTAATCTCGTCGGGGTTGGCGAAGGATCCGGACTGTGTCGAGTACACTCTTGTAACATGAGGAGTGACGGTATCAATACTATTTTGATCATAACTTGTGAGGATTTGTGCCACGATATCGCACGTATCAGAGCAGCAAAGAGCACCTAGTGAGAGCTCAAAGTCTCGTAACGGCAAGAAATTGGCCTCTTTAAGGACTCGACCTCCATTGAGAGATATTTTGCTGTACCTGGAACACAGGATATTGCCGTTCACCTCGGTGAAAGACGCGTCAATGACTGCACTAAACACAGCAGACGTCGACGATTTCATGTGGCTATAATACAGATGCTTCGCTTCCAACGTGTCGTAAACCATGTCAATTTCATCTGATTCGGAGAAATAGAGAATCAACGACGGTGAGCCTTCAATTATTACCGCCTCGGAGAAATTGACGATGAACTGTATTATCGACCCAGTGGTGTATGGCAAGCCTCCCTCGTTTGTGACATTCGATACTAGGTCCCAAATGGCATCGGGATAGTACGAATCAGTTGATACCTTGATTACGTCATCAATAAAATTTTGAGTCGTCTCGATTGTACCATCATACAAGCCCGTTGGATGCCGAGGAACGAAGTCGAGGGCGTTACTATCTACTAGTCCTGATTCCAACGACACGCACGTTGGATCACTCAGTAAACATCCTTTGAAGCAACCTATTATAAACGGAGACGATGATGGAATACGACTAACACAGCAAGCATCGGTCTCGCGATCACAAACACCGCCTTTACCAGAACTAACTCCGTTCAAAATGTACGTGCTGCATTCGCCGTTGCCTACGTCATTATTGACATAATAACGGTATCTAAAATTGTCAATCTCTGGAAGCGAGCCGAGATAACCGTTACATTCATCAAGACAATTGATGCTGCTATTGCTTGAACAAGGCACCATGGTCATACCATCAATGCCTTTAGGACCATAGATAGGGAATCCATCGAGAGCCCAGCCGATTTGTGGACTATGAGTGACATTAACGTCCTCGTGATTGAGTTGCTCAATCAAACATGAAGGAGGTACACTATACCTGTAGTTGCCGAACTCATCGGCCACGCCGCCACATTTGTCTACTGACTGTCTATAGTTGTAGGTTGTTTCGCAGCTCTTGGTGTCATCGCCATTCAGATATGCGGGTCCGCCAAATGGCACGCCATTCAACGCGATACCTATATCACCTAGCAAACATGAAATATTGATAGGATTCTTGGCTATGACAGGACGCAGTGGGATCTCGTAGGCATTATTACGCACTTTCGCCGCCGATGACGTATCGCTAGCATTAACGGCCTGCTCGGTACAGAAATGGTTCGGACAGGACGTGGTTATAATTTTACGTTTATCACTTTTGACATCGGCTACTTCATTATACACGTAACTGTGACCGGAAGGTTCGCATTTGCCTAAGACACTGACGTCATTGTCTCGAACATCACGCACAGACCGCAAAGGAATGCCAAGGATGCTATCCGTGGTGTCTAAAGCAAACGATACCTCCGATGAAATCATTGAAATTGAAGCAACGATCCCTTGGGTGTCGGTTAGAACGATGTGTTGGTTCGATAGCTGGTCCCCGTCACTACCAACTGCAGGCAGGTTGTACGCGGCACAAGCACCAAATCGATCTTTAATGTCACACAAAGCGCTGCTGTATAATGAAAAGGAGTCACGATAGGCGAGAGAGGACTCGGTTACGTCATACTGTAGTATAACTAAAGAAAACCATGCTAAATTACTATTTTCTGTGTCGATATGAGAGAAGTAACTGCCGTGTGAGATGTTCTCCATCAACAGGTAGACACCATTGGCCACACTGATATCTGATTCCGAGTATTCGATGCCGATCTTGACCACATCTCCAATGCCGTATGTCCTACTGCTACCTATGGCACCAACCACGACTCTTTTTGGACTAGTTCGACTGCCAACCATTGAAATGTAGGAGCCGCCACCTGTGAGAGACACTGGTGCGATAACCGTTTCTACATAAGTAACGAAAGGCAACGTGTAATTGATATCGGCGGTTGGAATCGCTGACATTCGCTTGATGTAGAATAGATTTTCGTCTGTTTTGGCCGACATTTCTTCGTCTTCAAAGGTGCAAGGGATTACACTAAGCGCGGAAGTATGAGGATAATCAAATTCATTCTTGTAATCGTTATGGTCCACAGTATATTCAAACAGAAGCTTGTCGGTGCTCGATCCACTGGCATACTTGGCATATTTATCTACATTACCTACTCTTATCAACAATCGAGGGCAACCTCTGACTACCACTGGATAGTTGAAGGATACCAACACAGGGATTACAACCCCGACACCATAAGAGCCGTTGTGCAAAGGAGTATACACACCTGTGATATTAGGCGACCTTGTATCGACCATCACGTTGTAGTTATGCGACAAGCTGCCCGCATCACCTGGTACGGGTAATTCGGTATTAGCTAATATCAATGATTGCGTATTAGTGGCTCTGAAGATTCCGCCCATTTTCGTCGGAGTCAGAACGATGTCGTCATCGCGAGTAAAGCCACCTTCCGTATTCACACGACCAGTATTCGTCTTGATAATGTCGCTGTTCAAGGCCAAAGAAGCATGGGAATTAGGGAGGTCGTATGGTGGGAATCGAGTGTCGATGCAATCTAAGCCAATGTCGCTGCTCCTATCGCCATCTTGCACGGTGTAAGCGTAGTACAGTATGCTGGAGTAGTTACCAGACACATAAATGGCACTTCCATTCGCCGCAGTTGGATTCTCAAATGACGTGTATAATTTCAACACTGGCGGTTCAAACACCATAACTGGTTGGGTAAAAGTAACGGCAATGTCGATGCGATCACCAACACCATATACTCCGTTAGGTGTAACGAATGATATTGATGACACTTTCGGTCTCTCAAACATGATTGTCACGTCGCGTGAATACAGTAAGTACGACTTGTCCATTGCCGGCAACATCACGTTGGCGTCGTTAACGGCATTGACCGCGGCATCCCGTATTGCCCCGCCAAACATATGGGAAGCAAGAGCTGAGACCCCTTCGTAATTAAGTGTGATTTCTGGGTGAATATTATAATCCGAGTTAGGAACTGGGATCAGATACTCGAAATGTAGCTCGGAGGTGCCGTTGCCATATGAGTAATATGCCAAGAGCTGCGCTTCGTCTTGAAATGGAATGAACAAGGCCAATGAAGGCAATTTACCATCCAACGGATTCGGGAAGATTGCCACTTTTTTATTAAATTTGACGTAAATATCAAGCGCTTGTCCAGGGTAATACACCCCGTCGGCTTGCACCACGTCTACTCTCTCGACTACCGCCGACACGGTGCTGATAGTGATCAATGATAACTGCTCAAATCTGCTGGAGTCCACATAACTCGTATTCCAAATATTACCAACGTAGTCATGAAATTGACCGTTTTTAAGACGCACAAAGTAGCCGTTATTGTCTCTGTTTAGTACAAGCTCTTCTATATCGTCACCACTTTCAATGGTGTATACAAACGTAATAATGGAGGTATTGGTACCACTGACATAGTACATTTGCAATGTCTGCCCAGCCGTGTTGTTTCCGAACAACAGATAGGGGTGCTCGGTGGAGTTGGAAACGACTTGCACCGGCGATGAGAATTGAATATTGATATAAATCGACTCACCGGTGCTGTACACCCCTTCCTCTTTATCCGAGTATATTGCGTTGACCACAGGCACAGTGATCGCCTCCACCTTCACCGACTCCGAACTCAATGAATCTGCCGTGTTAACGGGCAGCGTAATGTCCGCATCCACCGTCGGATACAGCGAGTTCAACTTAATTTCACTTCCATTCAAATGCAAAGAGTCGGTGCTATTCACTTCCAAAATATTCGCTTCATCGCCCACTTCAACGTAATACCTGAACTGAATACTGTTCTCCGTAGTGTCGTGCATGGGTATGTACCTGATGTACTCACCGTTGTCCAGTGGCGACAGCGTGCTATCAAACTTGAGTACTAAAATTGGGTGACCAAAGACAATTATAGGAGCTGTAAATACAACGAAGATGTCCACGGGGTCTCCACTGATCACAGTCACGCCAGCAGATGGCGACTCCAGATACTTCACGGATGGCTTGATCAATTCGAATGCGATTGACGTGGTATTTTCAAAACTATTCTCATCTTTTGGCAAGATCATCGATATACCGGGGAAAACAGAGCTATGTCCGTGCAAATACACGTAGTTATTGGAGTCTTGTACCACCGCATTCACGTATAATTTGTCCGCCACGTCACTTTCTCCCACGACGTACCTGAAGACTAACGTGTTAAAAGTGCTGTCACCGGAGGAGACAGTGGCATTTATAGCAACATCATTGTCGCAAGCAGAGCCAGATACTGATAACATCTCTGGGGCGATGCCCGTAAAGTTCAGAGTGTAACGGTACCCGTAAGGAATGGCTGCTAGCGAAAGGTCTACCGGTAGCGAGAGCTGTAAGCCTTCAATAGACATTACTTCGGTAGAAAGACCGCTCAAGTCAGTAGATAATACACATTTAGAGCTCTTTCCGTTGTACGAGACTTGGAAGTACGTCGAGGCAATGTTACTGCTTTGAATGCTGATGTATTGCGTAGTGAACACGTTCAAGTATGTGCCATTGTACATGCCAAATACGTCACTGTTGTTACTCATGGCTAATGATGGCGACCCTACAATAGCTATGTCTCGATTAAACTCTACTGCGATATCAACGATGTCGCCAGAGTAATACGTCTTGTTGCCATCCGATAATGAATACACTTTGTTGACTAGCAAGGTTTGGTCGCAAGAGACGGCTATTGGTCCAAAAGTGTTTTTATTACGAAGGAGGTAGTTAAACGGCCGAGGAATGGTTAGGTTGGCCGCGATATCCACGCGTCCAAGCCGTGAGAGAGCCGTGTTGCCTAATTCCAGGGCCGACGGTCCGTATATCGACAGATCTGTCGTCTTAACTGGAGCATCAACAGTGTATCTAAAGCGGATCAGATCCGTGCCATTGCCGTCAAAATAAGACGCATACTCCAGTGTATTGAGTCGCATTTTAGACGTGCTTGATGTGATCATCACTGGCTCGGTGAATTTCAGGTGTATGAATATCATATCGTCGCAAGTTAAATCACTCGGACTATCCGGTACATACACCGCTAGTATCCTGGGGATATTCGACACGATCGTTGTCCCTATAACGGTCATTTCTATCGGGATGGTTGTGTTGGGGTTGAAGTAACTATTCGTTGCGTGAGTGTGAATGTATCCAGAGTCAATGTATCCGATCTCTGGAGAAGACAATGACAGACTATCGACGTTATCCGCGTCTCTCCAGAACGCATCGAAGTAGGCCGCAGCATCGCTCGCAATAGATATAAACGACGATCCCCGACTATGAGTAAGTCCCTCGTGACTAATCACAATACTCTCGCCTTCAACCAAGTCGCGAGATAAATTCAATTCAACGTCAATATTACAGTCATTCACCGCATACTCCTCTTCCACAGAGAAGCCAGTAGGGCACAAAGAAGCGTTGACTCCGTTGATGATACTCACACGATTCATCTCCTTCGGGAAATAATCCAGGGTAGAATTCTCCAAGATTCCTAACGACTTCAAATTGGCACTTATGACATGCGTTCCATTCTCGTACAAGCTGCTTCGGTCCAAGAAAATATTGTTGCCTAAATCGATGAAAATATTGATTTCTCTAGATGCAATGACATCATCGGACGCTTCTAGAAGTACGTACCTCTGGTCAGGGGAAATACTCGCATCTATATTAGTGGAAATTATAAAAGGGTTTGAGAAATCATCCTCCGCTTGGTCACCACTAGCAACTATCGACGTCGTGGACGACGCATTATATATGTACGGAATAAACACTTTGATGGTGTCGCCCTGGATTATTGTACCAGAGA
>JACCDO010121203.1_pt1 | contig 11580 bp, 8 predicted proteins | sample 7446101 | NCBI WGS metagenome assembly JACCDO01 (sample SAMN15323440, study PRJNA562643) | freshwater metagenome | isolation source: river surface water | place: USA:Blue River Watershed | collected 2017-08-16
ACTTAGGAAACGTGTTGCTGCAGAGTTGTTTGCCTTTCGGATCACTCCTCAAAGCATAACTAACTTACACTTTCATACAGCGCATCTCTGATCTCCCTGAAACGTCTGTACGTACGAGAGACCACAGGGGAACAACAACTATGAGTGGTCCAGACAGAATATACAAGGTAGGATTGAACATATATGACTGTACCTTCTTAGATAGTCGACTAACTTATAAGCAAGTATTCAAACGGGAAATAGTTTCCACATCTTCCAACTTTTTAAAGTATGTATCCGGCCATTTTTTCGATCCCCTGGGATCTCCACACAGAGGTAGAGCCCCAAAAATACTTTCGGGCATTGACGAGTTTCGCCGAGCTGCAGATTTAGACGCGCATTAATTTTGCTCACCCGCTCACCAGCGATTTCCATTTTATATATTTGTCTTCTTTTAAATCAAGGTTTTTTAAATTAAGGAAAAAATAGTTCATGACAGCTGCGTTGGACGTCACACTACATGAGTCATGTCGTCTGAACATAAATTTTGCTTACATACACACTATGTTTTGCTTAGTTCAAGCAGGTGTTCTATTTTCAGCTGGGAAGACTGAAAATTTCAAGATTTGTCATGCATTTGGTCTATTTGCGTTTGCAATAGATTATGCACTGAATTATATGACTTTGGGTACTCGAAAGATAACATATCCTAGTTTACGGCAAAGTTTAGATTCTGGCACAATTGGCGACGACCCTTTGGGGCCACTTGGTGATTTACTATTCTTTATTTGGTTTTCGTATAGTGCCTTTGGAGTTCTACTTTGGGCATTGAAAGTGCAGTCTATTGCAAAAGCATATTTGTCAAATCAAAATGTAAAGCCAAATATCAAGCATGACAGTTTAATAGATATGTTTGCCTTGATAATTCCTATTTTGGAATTTTGGTCAGCACCATTTTTGTCTACCATCATTCATATAGATGATAGAGTTCTTCTTCTTGAGAGATCCTCTAACAAATACGCTTATGTGGTATTGTTTATTTTCGGTATACTATTGCTACGATATGTGAAAAAAATGGAAACTAAGGATTTAATTGCCATAACATTTTCTGGGTTTTGCTGTGGTCTTTTACATCATTTCCCTCTCTTCGTATTTGGTATGCGAGGATACACAGATGTCGGAAGCCTCTGTCTGACTTTAGTCTCAGAGTGGCCGGCAATTATTGTTGGAGTAGCTGTTATACACGAACTCGGCTGGCAATCTCTTGAAGTAGTCCTTCCTTTTCTGGTTGAGACCGATAAGTCAAGAAAAGAGAAGAGTGATCGTGGCACAAACGTTTTCATTTGGACAATGTGGGTTGCAATATTTTCTCTATTACACAAGCATATATTGGGAATTACTCCTGAGCAAATAGCAGAATATATGATGGTTTATACTCCTGGGGTTAAAATGCAAAGTTTTGGGACGTTTTTTATGCGTTTAAACACTTGCACCTTGCCTGCTGTGTTAAATAAATTTTATGCACCCAATCCAAGAACTTGTTGGGCTGATGGTGAGAGCAATATGCTGGTACTTTCATCAGCAGCAAAGTCGGGAGCATTATTATCCGGTTTTTTTGCATTAGAAATCGCTGCAACTTGTGGACTTTGCGTGGCAAGTGGAGAGCGATCACGGGCAGGAATTCCGGGTCCGGTTGAGGAGCTCCCTGTCTATGACGGGCGCTTCCTTCTTGCAGTGACAAATATGAGAGGTTGGCCAAGTTATGTCAAAAGCCAAGGTTTTGATGTGCGCTCACTAAGACAAGAACAGTTTAAAAATAGCGATGGAGGTCGGGTTAGGTGCGTAGCTTTAGTGAGAGATCCCTTGGCTCGCGTTCGATCGTTGTACACTTATGCGAGATCGGGCGGCGAGCATTGGTTCCGTACAGAGAGTGGTTTCATGCAAATGTTAGGAGATCCCAACTTGACACTGCAACAGTCATTGGATTTATTCTGGGCAATGTTTGGTAGGGAATACTTGCTCCAATCACATGAATACACTATGGAAAACTTAAACTATGGCTGCGCTAATATTAAGATGGAGATGTTAAAAGAAAATTTTAATACCACTATTAATAACATGTTGGATGCGTTTGGCATCAACCAACCTTCAAAACTTGTCCTTCTTGACCGATTAGCGAAGTCTGACACATCGCGCATGAGCGAGGAGAGTATTAGAAAAAATACGCACATGTCACATAACAAGTTTTCAAAGAAGTTCATGCATGAATTAGCATCGACTTTAATGAACATGACAGAAGTTAAAAATTTGGTTGAAAAGCAACGGTTGGAGCTGGGTTATACTTGATCCATGTTCCTTGGAAAACCAACTTCCGAGTCGAAGCATTATCCCGAAAGTTTTTTTGTTGTATATGTATTATAATTTTTTGGAAAAAGCTAAAATCCAAAACCGTGTCCATAACCGTGTCTATGCCCATGACTATGTCCGTGACCATGTTCTTGTCGATGCTTGGCCTCTTCCATTTTTTGTTCAATTTCTTCGCGGTCATAACCTTGATCGTACAAAGCTTTGCGCTGCGGGTCCGTCAATAACTCAAAAGCATCCCCGATTTGCTTGAATTTAGATTCCGCTTCCTTTTTCAACTCTTCAGATTTTGAACTATGGCGATCCGGATGCCACAACAAAGCAGCTTTTTTATAAGCCTTTTTGATATCTGCTTCACTCGAATGTTCGCCATTGGCAAGGCCCAGAACTTTGTACAAATCCACGCGTTTACTTTTCTTTAGTAATTGTTTCGCTTCTTTAAATTTTGCAAGGACTGTTGCGTCATCTTCGCCAACACCTTTAGCGCATGCTTCGAGTTCGTTGCAAGCCTCTTCCCATCTTTCTAGACCTTGAAGCGCTAAGCATTTCAAAAACAAGACTGGAATACTAGCGGCAGTTGCGTCATAATAAATGGACGAATTAGCTTCTTGCAGCGCCTTTTTCCATGCTGCCTCCGCAGAAGCCAGAGGACCATTTGCTGCATCAAGTGCTGGTGCCTCCGCGGAGGTGCTATGACTATGGATGGAGCGTAGATGTTGCTGCGCAACGAGAGTGTGAACCTTGCATTTACGACTATGCATTTCGGACATAATTTTCTTGTTTTCCTTGTCAATATTTAACCCTTCGTTGCAAGCTGCAATGGCCGCATCGAATTTGCGACCGTTCATAGCAGTGTCAATTAGATCTCGAACTCGTGCTAGTTCCGCAACTGATCGACGCAGTGCTTTTAGTTTGACTTGCACCTGGCTGTTGTCAGGGTCTCTTTGCAGAGCCGCCTTTAGATGCTTTTCCGCCAAATCTGTGCAACCCGTTGCTTGCAAAGCATCTGCTCTAACCAAATATGCATCCACAATACTTCCATCTGCCTCAATGACCTTTTGGGATGCTCTGCTGGCATCTTCGAATTCGTTAAGTCCGAGTGAGGCACGCGCCAGACCCAAATGCACATAAGGATCATCTGTCAAGCCTCCAGATTGGGCATTTTGAAGCAATCGACGCCCACGCATAAACTGTTTGTTACTTACTGCTTCTAGACCTAAGTCTTTGTATTGTTGCGCTTGAGTCAATTTGTCCATTAATTGATTTAAACCGTCAACACCTTCGTGTGCTTCACGACCACTTAAAGAAATTGCATTGCGAAGGACTGATTGCGCTTGAGCAACATCTCCAACAGCAGCAAGCGCAGTTGCTTGTCGAATACGGAGTTTATCCAGAGAGCCCACTTTCACTTCGTGCTCCAGACCTTGTTCGCAGTCTTTTATCGCACGTCGATATTCGCGCATCATAAGCCATGCTGCAGCGCGATTTCCGTAGTAACTGCCGTCATTGGGTTGGAGTGAAATGGCTTGTGTGTAGTAGCGAATTGCCTCTTGATACTCTTCTTGCTGATAGAATCTGTTCCCCATATCTTTAAATTGTGCAGCCTTAACGGATACATCAGGACCTACAGCTTCGCGAGTTGCATTTTGCTGTTTGGATTGTTGGCATTGTTTAGAAATATCACTCAGTTGAGAAGCTATGCCAGCAAGCTCTTCTGTGCCCTCTAAGACTGTATTTGCTAGCGCCACAGTGCGCTCAGCATCATCATATCGTTTTAACTGTATTTGACAACGACCCATATGTACATATGCTTTAGCAAATGTCCGGCATTTTTGAACACATTTTTCTGCGTCACTTAATGCTTCTTTCCAGCTTTTCCGGCTCTGATAAGCGGCGCTACGATTTGAATAATATACGTGAGCATCGGGATCGCATGATATGGAAACTGTGTACAATCGGATGGCTTCATTTATGTCAGCAGCTTTAAAAAATGTATTTCCCGCGTCTTTAGCCGCCACAGCCACAGCTATTTTAAGCTCTTGAATTTCAACTCTATCTTGAAATGCATTAGGTATGTCTTTAATAGTATCTGAAGCGGGAACAATCATACCGGCAGACATTTGGCATTTTATCAATATTACGTAAGCTTTCAAGTAGTTCACATCTAGAGCAACAGCAGTCTTGGCATCGTCAATCGCTTTAGCATATAAGTCCAGTTTTTGATAAGCCAAAGCGCGATTAGTATATAATGTAGCATTTTTTGGCTCAATATCTATTGCAGAGCTGTAATGTTTAATCGCGGTTAAGTAGTCTTGCTTCTTAAAATGCGTGTTACCTACGGAACGCTCGTCATCGGCTTTCACCCGCAGCACTTCTAAACAGCGATCGGACATGTCTGCAATGCTAGTAAACATGCTTTCAACATCTTTCAATGCCTGACGTCTTTTCAATCTGCTATCATCGTCTACAATGACAAGCGCATCCATTTCATATTGCAAGTCTTCTAAAATTCCAAATATATTTGCAATCTGGGTTTTTACCTCATTGACCGTCTGGACATTCGGATTACTTGTTATTAAGTTGTCAAGATGCGCAATTTGCGTAGCGATTTCACGTACCTCCTCTAGAACTTCGATCAATGAAGGCTCATAATCATCATCTTTTGAATATCTTCTCTCTTCGTCAACAGCCTCAACATTCATATCATTGTCAGATGTTCCTGAAGATATAATGCTATCACTGTCTGTGTCAGTATCCATTTTAACTACTCAAAAGTCCTGAAATGTCCGCTGACACGTTCTCGCCTTGTTTCATTTTTAAAACGTCTAATTTAGTCTCGGGTTAAATACGACTTTCTTACGACTTTTCGCTTCGGTGTGCCTTTTTTCCACGCGATCTTGGATATCAGTTTGTAAGTTAAAATGTCATTCTCTAGTAGGGGGTTGAATCGTTTGTTTATTTTTGTATTTATAACACTATTGTTCAAGAATGGTTATCCGTTCTTTTGGAACAAAGATGGGGATGATGATTATGATCCCAACGTTGATCCCAACGATTACGGTGTAGATGTTAGTTTCCCCATGCACCATTATAACGGAGAAAAGCAACTTCGTAGTAAAAATCCAATGAAAGCCTATTTTGCAAAACGGTATCAAGAGCATGTCCAGGGATGCTACGATACCTTCTCTTTTCGTGAGTGCGATGCAAATGAGCGTGCACGCATTGAAATGAGTCTCCAACAGCCATCGACGCAATATAATTATACCAAAATTGGTTTTGCGAAAAGGCGACTACCTGATGATGTATTTACCTTAATTACGTCATTTTGGAAAGAAAACAAACACAAGGAGAAGCCTGAGAAATGGCCTCGCGGAAATACGTATACGAATAACTGGGTGGCACCAACTTATATGGTAAGTTTCGAAGACCCTGACATTTCCAACGGATACGCAACGAAGAAAAAAATATGGGAATTTTTAAGACCGGTTATCGAAGAGTGGACTGGACAGAAACTAAAAGAGACTTCATTATATGGGATACGCGTTTACAAGAATAATTCTATTTTAGCTACTCATGTAGATCGTTTACCCTTGGTTTCTTCTTGTATAATACAAGTGGATCAAGATATTTCGGAACCATGGCCTGTTGAAGTGATCGGACACGACGGTAAGGCACACAATGTTTCCATGTCCCCGGGTGACATGGTTCTCTACGAATCGCACTCTATATTGCATGGGCGTCCATTTCCATTAAAGGGGAACTTCTATGCAAACATTTTTGTTCACTACATACCCATAAATCATGATGAAAACGTCAAGAAAGTTGGCAGCGAGAGTGTACGTAAAGTAAATGATGCCAAAAATCTGCCCATTCGAAAAGACACTGGCGGACACGAAGGGGATAATCATGATGCAGAAACACTTGCTAGACATAGATCAGAACACGACATGGATAATCGCGGAGGTCTTCGAGGGCCACAACGGGAGGAATCAGTTCCAGAACAACCAGAGATGTTGGACGGGCAAACGGCATTACATATAGCTGCGCAGAAAGGTGATCTCGATGAGGCTCGGAGACTATTAGATGGTGCGAGTCCAACATTATTGCATGCGCGCGATGCGAATAATTGGCAAGCAATTCATGAGGCTGCTCGATCAGGTAACGTTGATTTAATAAAATTTTTAGTTGAACTCGGAGCTGATGTGAGTGCACGCACAATGAATGGTGGATCGCCGTTATATTGGGCAAAACAAAATGACAATAATCAGGAAGCTGTTGCGTATTTAGAATCAATAAATGCCCCGCTTTATGAAGAAGCTGAAGAGGAAATGTAATACTAGTTTGTTGTTTGTTAAAATTAGCACCCCAATATTCGATAGCTTCTAGCTTTAATGAAATATTGATATTTATGAGCTATTTCAAAAAATATTGACTTAGTTTGAAGTAAGATCAGCAGAACTTTCAGGAGCTTGTAGCACACTCGCTTTGCACTTAGATGTATAAAAATACTTTGTTTTTTCGTTGTGAAGTAGTTCCCACTTTCCAGGTAAACTCGCAAGAACAGCGGCATCGGCTGCATCTTGACGATCTTCTTTGCGAGGTCGATCTGGTCCTTGGCATCCCAATACCAGTTCCATGCAGCCATCAATCATTTCTGGCAAAATTCTAGCAAGACAGTCGTTGTCCAATGATAAAGCAGGATTGGTATTTGCCTCGAGTAACATGGTTTTGTTGTCCAATGTCACCATAAAATCTAACCCAAACAGGTCAAAGTATCCATGCTTTCGCATGAACTTCAGCGAGGATGCTCGCACAACATCAGTCATGCACTTTTTAATCTGTTCCAGCATTTCTTCTCTCAAGTATCGAGCAGAAGTAACATTGCCGGCTTCTTCAATCCGTTGAGCCACGTCTTCTAATGATTGAATCTGAAAGTCTTTATTGTCTTTATAATCAGGAGCATATTTTTGTAGACTCGCATTGGTGAGATGAATAATGGGATCAGAAAGGCTTTCGAGAGAATCGTCATAAGGCTTCGTTGTCAGTCGGCAGTAGCCTGGATGAAAGAAACACATATATGTGGGCTCATTTCGTGCCACCAGTAGATAACATCTATAATCAAACTTGAACGATTCGGATCCACGTGGCACCAACAAAGGATTTTGGATGTATCTTTGAATGATGCCTTCAGAAGCCGGGACTGCGTCTTTAGTACCTGAAGCGGGAGTGCCCAAGCAGACCTCAGTTAGCGAATCATGCCCAGTCAATACACGAATCCCGCGGCCGCGATTGCTACTCGAGGGCTTATAAATCCAAATAGGCGCAGTACCAGAATCTTTTGTGACATTTAAGTCCATATCCAAAGCGGCTTTAACATCTGCTGGAATATCCAAGTGAAAAGTCTCTGGCATCCAAGGGGTAGGCTTGCGTTCAGTGGAACCGACAGAAACCCTACAGAACTTGTTTCGAAGGGTGGATAGTAGTCCTATTTTGGTGGTTATGACTTCATTGTTGGGGATGTGACATACTAACTGCCCTGGTTGATGTGATCTGTAGTCGATTTGCGAGCGCCTTTCTACAAATTTTAGGCCAAAACGTGTAGAAAATTGGTATTCAAAGGGCAATTGCTGCCAACCCCGTTTGTCTAATGCTGCTTTTACTAAGCGCCAACCATTCGCTTTAGCCACATAATAAGTATTGGGCGGTTGATTCACTCCGTTACCTTTTGGTGGTAAGTATTCGGCTGCTCCTGCTACATTAGCACTAATACTAGGAGTTATATAAGACTCTCCGGCACTTTTCGCACTAACTCCACAATCTACTTTTGCTTTTATAGACTTAAATGTTCCGGAGCTGTCCACCGACTTGCTGACGTCGGATCGCTTAACATTCCCTTTTGGATTCGCTTCGGCTGGAGGCGGGTGACTAATGTCTGTCGTACTTTTACTTACTGGTGGCATGGCAACAAACTCTACTCCAGGAGGCAAGCGTAAGCGTTTCGCTTTTTTGGTTTTTGCATTTGGAGATTCGACATCAGTCACAGGTTCCACGGAATCGTCTAGTTTAGGAAGGAATCTTGCTGAATCATTATCCGTTGACGAGATATGAACTGAAATAGAAACGTCGTTCACATTGAAATTATTATCAGAAGAACCTGCTGATGTTGGAGCTGTGTTGCAGGGACCACATACATGTCCCTGAGCTACATCTTTCTCGAATTGTTGCAGTAATTCGTCGTCCATATACCCACCCGCAGATTCATCGTCAGAGTCTTCGTTAAAAATGCTCTTTTTACCAGCAGCAGCAGCAAGCATTAAGCCAGAGTCAATCAGCCATGGGTGCTCGGGACAAATTGATTCGCAAATGCCATCTAGCCATGTTTCAATTGAGCAAAAGTGATGTTTGTACGCCGTCCAAGTTGTGCACGGAAATTTATAGCTATCGAAGATACTTACTTTCCCTCGAAAATATCGGGCTCCAATAGTTGCCTCGCCACTTTCACCACCTAAAAAAATTTCTACGTGCACGCAATTATGCTTTTGAGACTTTGACCGGTCTGACACATAATTACCTTCGTAAAAAATTAGATCTCCAGGCTGTAACTCTTGCACGCTATCTTTACGAATAGGTAAGGTGTCCAGTTGGTAAGCTTGATTCCATCTGCCTGTAAGGAAACCAAAATCTTCGGCGAGATCTTGCAAAACTTTCCTAACAAGTCCACAACAGTCTAAATAGAGTGGTGCAACGGGATCTTCGACATTTTTATAGCGCTCAGCGTACGGAACTCCTAAATACCTAATCATGTAAAAGAAGGCACGAAATTGTTAGAAATTATAAAATTCAAAATTTGTAGCAAAAATCATGCATAGCAGCGAATCATATAATAAGAGCGAAACAACCACTTACTTTTTTGCTTGATCAATGAATTTCATTCTCAAATTGGCTTTAAATTCAGGACTGCGAGGGCCTTTGGTTGTTAGTTCTTCTTTGCACAATTGCATAATTTTACGTTCTTTAACCTTTTGCTTTCGAAAGCGCTTGAATGAATCCTGAAGTGATGGCGCATTACCGTTGCTGTCTACGCCGAACACGAGCAGCTCCGCCGAAGCTTTACTTTTATTATCCAAGGTATCGACATCAATATTATTGTCTTCTTTGTTTAAATCGGCACCTTTTTCAGCGTTTGGGCTTTGTACAGCAAGTTTTGCATCAGTTACGGACTGTGGAGGTGGACCATGAGGGGGTTGAAGTTTCGCTTTGCTATGAACAGATGACGAAGAAAATGAATCCATAATAATTCTATTGCTATCTACGTTCAAATTTTCATCTACTATCATTTGTCAAATCAGCTATTATTCCTATGAACTAGAGGTTAGGGTTAGGGCTTCAACAGACAACTTTTTGGTAGTCCAAATTACGTGATCTTTTTTCCGAAGAAATCTGTAAAAACAGTTCTAACTATAAACCAAAATCTACCCTAATCACTGTAAGTTATAGTTTTAGTCATATGCGTAAGAGATCACGCAACGATTCTGACCAAGCACAGCCGCGAGAGACAAGCGAGCGAGCTTCAAGTCATGGAAAGAACAGCACAAATTCTTCGTCGTTTGCTACCAAAAACAAAGAATCCGGAATTTGGTATCAAAGATTGAACCCTGCATATATGGATTCTAGTGCACCTGTAACGAGTACTGTCACACTGGCTATTCCGGGAAGTATCTTGCGCGGCGCACAGACACGTGAACTACGCTCTTATTTAGTAGCGCAAATAGCGCGCGCAGCAGCAATACATGAAATTGATGAAATTGTAGTCTTTGTAGATTCTGCTTACGAAGCGTCTGCTCCGGATCTTGACAAGACTCCGTCAGTAGCGTGCTGTCGACTTCTCCAGTACTTGGAATGCCCAGCATACTTGCGTAAGGCGCTATTTCCGGTTCATCCTGATTTGGCATTTGCCGGTGCATTACCGCCTCTTGACACTCCTCACCACATGCGCCGAGAAGATATATCCTTATTTCGAGAGGGAGTAGTCGTTGAAAACAAAGTATCTGCATCAGGATGCTATGTTAATGTTGGGTTATCATCAGAAGCTTTCATAGCGCAGCATCTGAAACCAGGCGTTAGAGTAACAGTAGAATTAGACGAACCTGAAATAGGAACCGACTCGCTGATAAATACTCAACGCAGTGCAGGCGCAACAAGAAAAACACCTAGTGGCAAAGCAGTTGCTCCATCAAAACCGCGTGCAAAGCACGGAATATATTGGGGTTATCAGACACGATTAGCAAGAACATTCGGAGAAATATTTTCGGAAAGTCCATATAAAGATGGTTATGACTTATTAATCGGTCATAGCACAAACGGAAAGAGCATTGATACCGTTGATTTTGAGAGCCGATTGACTTCAACCTACAAACATGTCTTGGTTGTCATTGGAGGACATATGGGTATTGAAGGTTGTATCGATGCCGATGAAACATTATCTACGTCCAGTCGCGATGCGGAAACATTATTTGATCTTTGGGTGAACCTTTGTCCAACTGGTGGCAGCAAAGCCGTTCGCACTGAAGAACTCGTGTACACAGGTTTAGCGAGTTTAAGACCTATTATACGAAAGATAAGACATCAGTAACATAGCAGTTATGTTTGACATTAATGTAAAATAAAATACAAGTAACTTTATTTACCGTTTCCGCCTGCTTGTTTATTCCACAGGCTGTAATACAAACCGCTTTCGTTCCGAAGTAACTCATCGTGTGTTCCAATCTGAACCATCACACCTTTGTCAATGACGCAAATCTTGTCAGCATTACGAATGGTCGACAATCGGTGTGCAATAACTATCGTAGTTTGCGCTTTGCTTTGTTGAAGCTTGTCGATGCTATCTTGCACTAGACGCTCACTGGTGGCATCAAGTGCCGACGTTGCTTCATCTAAGAGCAGCAACGCAGGCTTCTTAACAAGAGCTCGAGCAATAGCAATCCTCTGTTTCTGACCTCCGCTCACCATTATGGATGCTTGTCCAACATCAGTATTATATCCTTCCTTAAATTTGCTGATGAATTCGTCAGCATATGCAGATTTAGCTGCTTCGATTATGGCGTCCATGTGTTTCTCCGCTGTGATATGCGAAACCTTAATCCCTTCCTTGCCCAACTGGTCGCTATGTTTTACTGTTCCTTGCACACTTTCAAGTGCATTTGGGTTATAATCAACAAAACAACGGGCTATATCGCT
>JACCDO010282147.1_pt1 | contig 11580 bp, 18 predicted proteins | sample 7446101 | NCBI WGS metagenome assembly JACCDO01 (sample SAMN15323440, study PRJNA562643) | freshwater metagenome | isolation source: river surface water | place: USA:Blue River Watershed | collected 2017-08-16
ATGTATCGGTTTGGGAACCGTGGTAGGTCCAAGCATCAATAACTTTGGATCCGTTAAAATAGACAAGAACTCCATCATCGGATATTGTCTGAAGGGTTGTTGTTGTTGCTGTAGGGGAATAGAGATATCCTGCGATTTGAATACAGACCTGTTCATTTTGACCTGCTTTGGTTAGTAAGAAATTGTCATTGATTAAAATAGGATCAAGAGGTCCTGTAGCGAGTTGTCTACCCCATCCTGAGCTTCCTGGACCATTTGAAGAAGGCACGGAAGGATAAGCAGAATTAACATAATACGAGGCATATAAACCATCGTAATATCCTGAGTTACGAGATTGTCCACTACTCCCTAATAAATTCTTCATACGATCGTAATCCGATTTAAATTGGAAAGCGTTTCCAGTGACGGCGGCGTTACAATTCGCATTGTAAGTATTTACAAAATTATTGATAGTGTTGGCTCCATTTTGAAAGTCAACAGTTTCAAAAATAAAACGATCTTGAGACATTTCTATTGTAGAGAATTTTAATTCTCTTCCACAAAAGGCCAATTGGAATTCGGATAAGCTTGAATATGGAGAAAGCGACCTTGTAAGAACTTCGTCTTTTCCACATTACTGATAAATTGGAAATAGGTCAAATTGCTCTGACCTGCGGACCGGAGTGTGCTGACATTGCTATTGAACGCTTGAACATTATCAAAGATTTGCCAAGCACGTTGATATTCTTGTTTTTGGCCAAAGGTCAGAAATTTAAATCCACTTAAATCGCAGTAACTAGACATATTCTGGTAGGACCCAACACTCTTTTTCAATCATTTTTGCTTGTTTGGCTTTCCCAATAATATAATTAAAATGAACCAGATAGGGATTTCCTTCTTTGAATTTATTGTTCGCAAGGAAAATCCCATTGGGAAATTCGGTTCGGGGTAGCGTAAAATAGGTTAAGGAGAGTTGTTTTAAGCGATTGGCAATATAATCTTGATCCGTCATCGCAGGCCCCCACGTTTCAGACTCAATCTTATAGAGATTCTTGAGTTTGGGTCTTGTTTCCGAATTTAACAGCATACCAATAACTCCCGTACAAGGATTGGTACAAGAACTGGTATTGGAACAAAGAAAGGAACCATCTATGTTTTCGTCACATTGAAAGACAATAGGCTCTGTTTGAAGAATATCAGTAAAGTAAGGCACAAAGTCTTTGAAGACAGCAATATCCGAATCTATAAAGATGAGACGATCCAAATCACCGCGTTGGGATAACTCTTGAAGAGCTTTGATTTTCATTCGGTTCATTCGTTTGAAGGGAGGTGTGCCAAAGCGCACAGGATCTTTGTGAACAACACGGTCTCCTGGCATTAAATAGAGTCGGGATGGAATCTGCGCAATGCGATTAAAAAAATCATTGCTCTCACGGTCCAAACACAAAATACAGAGCTTCCAAGGAAGTTTTAGAGTCTGTAACATTTTGTAAAGGTTCCACGTGTAGAATTTGTAACCATCCGATGTGACAGTAAAGACAAGAGTCTTATCCGTAATAAAGGGGTCTAACTTCAAATCCATCTAGTGCTTCACAATTATAAAATTGAAGTTACGAACCGCACAAGTCGCAGTAAGTTTTTTACAATGTCTGAACTTTCACAAATATTACTTTCTGACCCTATGATGGAATGGTATACACCAACAGATATGATTTTCTTTCGTAGGTTAAATAAACAATCCAAACAACATTTTACAGAGCATATGAAGGGCTATAAATCGTTTGATACACGTTCTATACCGCATGTAAAACGCCAGTATCACAGACGTCTATTTAACTTATATCCCAATGTCAGACACCTCAGTATTCAACCTCGTTATAATGTAATAGACTATAATGTATGTTCTCTTGGTGATTTTACAATCAATCGTTCAAATCTTACGTCTCTTGATATTGAACTTTCTCTTCAACTTAGTTATACTGAAAATACTAGTAAACTTTATTGGACAAACTGGCGAGATGTAGAGGGTATCGTTGATGATTTACAATACAGACCTAAATTTGACAATATGCACATCACCTTTCGTTTCAATCCTTCAGTAAGCATTCATTTGTCGTTGAAAAATTATACCAAGCAAGGTTCACAATACGAAGATTTTGAATTCTATGAAGACACCTCTCAAGTCAATCCTGCTCACTATATTCAAATTCTAAGAAGAAGATCCAGAAATACATATGACGACGTAGGATATCAACTTGCTCACGTGTTGAATGAACGCAATATAAAAGTCACCGCTCCGTTTCATTTCCCTGGAGCTCAATTTATAGAGAATGTAACCTATACAGATGAGTTTGAGTTAGATGGAAGGTCTGCCAGAAATCATATTTGGGACCTTCATAAGAAACACTTGAACCTTTAGTAAAATTGATATAAATTATACCAACCTATCCCGTATAGCAAAATGGGTTTTGATCTTTACATTCATATGAGCTTGATGATGGATAATGCTACAGGTAAGCCTTATTATTATGGAAAGAATGTAGAAAAGATTTATGAACTTCCTGTGGTGGAGATTCCAAAGGAACTCCAAAAATACCTGTATGGACGAGGACACCATTTCCACGTCTATACCGATAAGTTTAACCGCAAAAATATCTATCACGTTGATCTGTATACATTTCTAGAAAAGTATCCTTCTTGGAAGCGATTTGTAGAAAGTGATTATTATGATGAAGAACATATCGATTGGACGCGTGAAGATCATAAGAATTTTAAGAAGTTGCTTGAATTTCTCTCTGAGCAATCGGTAGGATTTACTGTCTGTTGGTCCTACTAGGCCTTTTACACCAGTGAACATTTCAAATCGGCACAAAACATCTTACATACGAGGAGGATTATACATAACTGGACCAGACACTGGAGGAGCACTGGGATATGTGTTTGTAGAGACTGGGACACTATAGACAACAGGAGGACATGTTACCTTTTCAAGTTTTTCTTCAAGAGAACGTATTTTGCGTCCTAACACACGTGCCCGATGACATCCTCCAATACAACAAGCAATGCTTCCAATAACCCACAGGATAGAAACCACGCCAACAGCATCCATTTTCTATACTGATGTATAATTTTTTTAAGTTATTTATTCTGAGTCGGGATGCCGATTTGAAATGTTTATTGGTCAAAAAAATAAAAAAAAATTTTTTCTTTTTGGTGGCTTTCATTTTTTTTGTTTTTTTTTTGGCTATGAAAAGGCTCTTTTAGATGTCGTCTACATTGACATCATCGTCGTCGTTGGGGTCTAAGAGATTCTTTTCTTTCTTAACGGGTTTATTGAATTTATCTTTTTTGATAGTAGTCTCTTCTTCACCTTTGACCTCTTCACTGCGGTCAAAGATATCATCCCCAAGAATATCCTCTTCCGAAAAGAGACCAGGATGAAGACGTTGGGATTGACGAAGAGTCTCCACAATCTTGCGGTCACAACATCCTAAGATTTCATATGTCTTACTTTTACCCGAAGCATTACAGCCTACGATAACCACATCTCCAATATCCATGCGGACGTTATTTTTTCCTAACGTATATGCTTCCACATCAATAATATGTTTTTTATCGTCTGGAACTTGAATTTTACAACGACCAAACCCTAGCTTTTTGGTAATGCGACCAAAGACAGCATCATCTTCCGTTAAGACAATTTCGTTTAACTGTTTGTTTTTATTTGCGGCAGAGCGAGCAGATTTCTTATAACTTTTACCCATTGGAGATTAGAATTCAACTAAATAAATACCTGGCTAGGACACGACAATAAATTCAATTTTACTACATATCCTCCACATCAATACCTGCGAGCAAGAACTTCTCTACACGGCTGGGGTGCCAACGATTCATCATTAACTCTTCCTTACATTGATCCATTTTAATTTTCTGGATAGCTTTTTCTGTATGATAGAGCTCTTTAATATCAGGAAGCCAGCGTTCTGTAAGACATTTCATCATAGGATGATCTTTGGAAAGTTCTATCCATCCTTTTCGAATGTTGTCCAACTCGTCATAGGAAAACCAGGAGAGTTCTTTTGCTGCTTGAGAGTCCAAGATAGTGGGAATAAAGTCCCGCATTTGCCTCATCAATCTCCCTCTACCGATCATCGCCATACCGATAAATTCTAGGAATCGGTAAAGAGATAAGCCTGAAGCCAAAATGAGGTGGGTTTCTAAAGCTTGCTTGAGAGCAAACAATTTGTTCCGTTCAAAATCGGTTCTGTTATCAAAGGGAAAATTGTGTAATATCGTTTGGTAAAGCCAGAGACCTATACGTTCAAGTCTAGGATAGTCACCATATTTCGCAAAGTTATGTTCCAAGAGTAAGAGATAAATATCCACATAAGCTTCCTTCGCTGGAATCTTTAGAATATCTTCCTTGTTTAATACAATGCGTCGCGATAGTAAATCTTGAAGAATAATATCTTTCTTAAAGGGCGAAATGATGGTATACATAGGATAGCGGTCCTTTCCTACGATATAGTGTTGAAACCACCGCTCCTTTCGCACTTCCTCTGTGATATTCCTATGAACATAACAATAGTCGCTATCCAGCATAGACCAATTCTTACAAGCAGATAAGTTCTTTTTTAACGTTGAGCAAGACATTTGGAAAGAGAAAAGGAATACAAGGCTTCCCTAGGCGTTTGACTTCAATTTTACGCGATGGCTGCGCGTAACATATTGCATTGCTTGAGCCAGGCTTTCCAGGCGAGTAAACTTACACCGCCCATTTTAATGGCTCTCTCTTGAATTTTTTCCATTTGACTTAATGCTGTCTTAATCCGACTGGGATCTTTATACGTGCTACTGACGTTCATCGCAGGAAAGCTCGGTTTCCCCAGACGTAGATTGACGGCCTCGTGGAGTTGATAGAAATAGGTTGGAATATAGTATTTCCACATCGTGTAGTCTTGGGGCAGTTGAAAAGGATTGGCTTGGAGATATTCTTGAAAATGGTCACGACAGTAAGGACACGGTATAATCGGTCCAAAGGTCTTCACAAATAAAGGCCAAGCTCGTTGTTCATCGCCTTTAGTAATGAAATTGTCTTGTTTGCCTGCCTTTTCACCAAGCGTATGTAAGATTAACCATAAAAGAGGACCCCATTCCTCGTTTTGTGGATATTCTGGTTTATCAACAATACAGCTACACGGCATTTGATGTATTGTAAGAGACTTTGTTTCTTTATTTGAGCGTGTTTACTTAAGGGTAAATAAATACAGAAGTTGATTTAAAGCTCCTAACATTTCATCCCGAATATTGATTAAATCGGAATCTCGTTCAGGTGTAAGACCTTTGACGACATCAGACAATAAATGTTGAACACAACGTTTGATAAAGGCAACAGCCTGTTTTTCACTCATATTGGTAATTTTAATGGTGCCCATCTTTTCTGTCATCTTCGGTCTGCCGTATTTACCCATATAGACCTCCACAAATTCATCAATGTTTTTATCCAGACTTTCCAGCACTTCGTCGGTAGCCTTATGTCTGCTATACAGATGAGTTTGCCAATGATATAACTTAATCTGTTCCCTCATTTGGAAAAAAAAATGAATCGCGGCGGCCGACATGGACTTGTATCCCCTACTATATATGTGTTCTTATTGTCAAGATGTTCTCATCGGTTTTGCGATCCCCCACCCCAAAAATGCTTGCCCTCTTCTTCGTTCAAGCTATTGTAGTGTATGCTGTTCCAAAGGTCATCTTACTGAAGAATGTCCCGATAGAGAAGTCCTGGAAACCCGAGTCGTCCAATTTGTGGAACAACTTGTTCCCTACAGCCTTATTCAACACTATAATATTAAAACCCATACACATCTCCACCAAACAAACGATATCCGAAAAGCCCGATTTGAGCCCGTCCTTGAAGTAGAAGATACGGATAAAGCGATTCGGGCGATTTTAATGAACAATGATATTCAACCTTCGGGAAAGATGAAAGTCAACCGCCAAAAACTTCAACAAATTGCGACTGACCAAGGGCGCAAATTAGTTTATCTCAAACCTAAGTAGAAGGATGAGACGAAATAAGACAATGCGTAGAAAACTCCGTCATAGACAGCGTAGCCGTAGACACCGATCCAAACGCTTCTATACTCGTCGTCAGAGAGGTGCTGGTCTTCCCGTCCCAGCTGGGGCTATTGTAGCCATCAGTTCAGGAGGAGAATTAGGTGTTCCTCTTTTAATGACGAAAGAACAGGCTGAAACACTCGAAGAATCAGGGGGCTTAGAGGATTAACACTTTTTATTGTGTAGAAGCAGGATGCCCAATCGCACAGGAGGAAAGAATTATAAAAAATCCAAACAGACGGGTTCGGCCAGTAAACCTTTTTTGGAGCGACAAGAAGATCAATTGTATGCGCGTATTTTACGTAATCTTGGAGGACGTAATATGTTAGTGTATTGTAACGACAATAAGATTCGGTTATGCCACATTTGTGGTGCTATGAAGAAGTTTAACTGGTTGAGTGTAGGAGATATAGTGTTGATCAGCTTACGTGGATTTGAAAAAAAAGTGGAATCTACCACAACAGACAGATATGAAAAGGGAGATATACTTGCGAAGTATGAATCGGATCATTTAGGAAAACTCAAAAAGATGCCCGATATCAACCCTAAACTTTTTATGCAATTGGAAACACTAGATGGTAAAGTCTTAGCCGAAATTGGAGACAAAGAATCCAAGAATATTAAACTGCCTGGCCAAGAAGATGATAATGGGGGAATTGAGTTTGATCGCAGTGGAGAAGATAGTGAAGAAGAAGAATCAGGCTCTGATTCCGAGAATGGCAAACCCAAAATCTCTAAGGGCAATAAACCCGTCAAGAATAGCAAAATCGCTGCCGCTACACAACAAGATCGTCAAACAGAAGAAGATGATCTGAATATTGATGATATCTAAATTGTAAATTTGAACCATTTGACTGCCTCCAGTAGAAGCATTCAAAATGTCAACACTCCGAGTTCGTCAAATATTATCAAACTTGAACGTCAACCAAAAGACGGCGCTCAAGAAGCTTCTTCCTTCTAAGTTGTCTGTGCCTGTTGTGACAACCCACAAGTATCCATCTGCTCTTCTCGGCGTTCTTCCTGACGACGAGGTTGGTAAATATGCCCATCTGGGTATCCTTACCGAGCAGTTACTCCGCTTACCGTCCAGTGAAATTCATCTCGAAACACTTCTGGCGGTAATGCGTGGATATCTTGCGGATTGTTCGGATGCGGTGGAATTGAAGGTCAGCAAATCGGTGACTACGCAACCTTTCTTGGACTGTGTCCTGGCTACGCGCCAAGCCCTTGAGAAAGTCTTGCGCACTACCGCTGCTGAGGGAGAACTTAAGTTTGAAGAGGAAATTGTCTTTGGCTCTGTGGCAGGTCATCCGGATATCTGGAACAAAACCCAGGTGTTTGAAGTGAAAACTACAGGTATGCTCAAAGACAATTGGACATCTTTCCTCTTTCAAGTCTTTGCTTATGGTGCTCTTATGCCCGATGTCAAAGATGTATACTTAGTTCTTCCTCTTCAGCAATTGGTGTGGCATCACAATTTGGCTGGCTGGACAAAGCGTGAAGAATTCCGGACTTTCTTAACGTCATGGTCTACCACGGCTCAAACGGATCGTGTTACTGCGCAGCTCCAAGCGAGTTTGCTCTGCGCTATACACAGCATTGGTTGTCACGTGGGGAAAGCAAAGACGATTACAGATACCATTCGCGCAGTAGCCTTGTCCAGTGCTCCTTACCAAATCTTCCTTTCAGGTCCTCAGAATTCCAATATCAAAGTGGATGATAAGGATCTTGCGGAAGCCCGTGCTTTGGTAGAGCAAGTCGGTGCTCGTATCTTTGTTCATAGCCAGTATCTGATTAATTTGGCGAACAAAGAGAATCAGGAAGCCTGGCACGAAAAGCTCTTAATCAAGAATCTTCAGGTCTGTCGAGCCTTTGGTGGGAAAGGTGTCGTGGTTCACGTGGGTAAATCTGTCAAGTTATCCAAACAAGAGGCCTTGGAACAGATGCGTGGGGCAATTACACGCTGTCTTGAGCACGCCACGGAAGATTGTCCTTTACTCTTGGAAACGCCAGCGGGTCAAGGGACTGAGCTTCTTACGGATATGAAAGAGTTCTTGGATTTCGTAGAAAGCTTCCATACACCCAAACTTCGTATCTGTGTGGATACCTGTCACGTCTTTGCTGCGGGTCACGATCCCAAGATCTATCTTGAAACTACCCTGGCTCGTTCTGGTCTTCTCCATCTTGTTCACTACAATGATAGTCTTGGGGAATGTGGCTCTTGTGTAGACCGTCACGCCCATATTGGTTCTGGAGAAGGTCTTATTGGTTTCCCAAAGATGTCAGAAATCGCCGCACTTTGCTCTGCCCACAATATTCCTATGATTATTGAATAAACCAAAAAAAACAAAAAAAAAGTGAGAATAAAAAACAAAAACAAAAAAAAACTTTTTTGTTAGATGTCATCTTTACCTTTGGGCAATGTCGACGATATTACGGGATTTTCTCCAGCCGATTTTGGCGATGCCGACGATACCCGTCCTATGGAAATTCAGATAGATCCGACAGGCACAGGAAGTTTAGTTCCCTACTCCACCCTGGTGAATAATGCTCTGGCTAAAAATTTAGTGGAGATCAAAGACAAGACAGTCACGCCCTCTCCGACCCCTGCCAATTGGCGTAGAAGAATACGCGAATTTATGCAGCTCAAAAATGAGGACTTACTAGCCTTTTTAAAGAAACCTTTGGATTCGCACTCCGCCTTATCACGGGCCGAGGTCTTTGCGCGAAAGTTTGGCCGTTCTGATTTTTTAGCCACCCACAGCAGTCTTCAATTTACTTTCTTGGACATTTCAGGCTCCTCCGATATCAGTAAGATTGAACAAGAATTAAAGAACATTGGACCAGCTTCACCCAAAGAAATATTGGAAGAAGTTCGATGGTTATACGATATGTATAGAGTCGCAGGAGACGAATGCTTGAACCGTGAAGCGCAATTGAAGCTCCGTTTGGATATTCTAGACAGAACCTACCAAAAAATTATTGGATTCTGTGAACTGCCCGTCAATCAAGATTCAGAACGAGTAGCAGTAGCGATTGAGGACTATGTTAAAAAACTGTTTGAAGACAATAATATTGAAGAGGAATATACGAAAACAATTGAAGCCTACCGACGTTTTGCGGCATTAAAAGAAATTATTCAGCTCTTACGTTTTACAGATCTTCAAGATAAAGAACCTTTGTGTTGTATTTGTCTGACTGAATCTGTCGCCTTCGCAGTCACTCCGTGTGGTCATACCTTTTGTGGAACTTGTCTGAAACGTCAGAGTAATACTTGTTATATGTGTCGCTCTTCTATTCGTGACCGTGTAAAGCTGTTCTTTGGTTAACCCAGGGTCACATAATAGTGATTTTGTTTCAGATAGACATCACGTAAGGCTATAGCTTGTTCTTCGCTTAGTTTATAGGTTTGAATGGCCATCTCTACAATGGAAATGGCCAAGAGATACCAAGTGCTTTCCAAGATTTGTATACCTTCTTGAATTTCAGGATCGTCCATAGTGTGCTGCTTGTAAGTAGGGTGGGCCGACCTCGCAAATTTGATAGGTAGGGTTTGGTCTAAACAGTTAGGAAGAGAAGAATATAGAAATGGCAGATTCCAACCTGAATATTCAATTAGCTCATCAAGTCCCTGACAACAATTCCTCTTCTGATCCAAATGAATTGGCTCAGCTTTCTATGATGATTAAAACTTGGCGTGATCTTCAGAAAGAAAACGATGAACTCAATCAACAAATCAAAGAAAAGAAGAAACGCTGTAAGGTAATGGAAGAGATGATTCTCCGGATTATGAAGAAAAATAATATCGGTGCGTTGGACCTCCAAAACTCAGGCGGCCGTTTAATCTATCGTCGTCAGACCACCAAGGCTGGATTGGGTCAAAAAGATATGGCTCGTCTTCTAGCGGATCATTTGAAATCCGAACAAGCTGCGACTACCGCTCTTCAATATATTGCGGAACACCGTGGCTCCAAAGTGAAAGAAAGTCTCTTATACGAAAAAGATTAGCAAAGACTAATCCTTTACCAAAAAAAAATAAATCTTATATAGAATGTCTTTAATAACCTCTGCTGCTAAGGCTGCTGTGGAAGGCTTTACATCTGGAAGTCAAGACCCCGTCAAACGTAAAGATATTTATACTGAATTATTGGCTATTTTATTAGCCTTTGTCGTTTCCTTAGTTATCTTAGGCTTTGTGGGTCAACTCTTATGGAACAATGTCGTGATGGACCTATTCAGTTTTGCAAAACCTGCTCGCTCTGTCTGGCAGATTATCGGATTAATGATTTTTTTGAGTTTAATCCGTCCTTAAACAAATTCTTATTGTTGTTTTACAACCTATAGAATATGTCTAATAGTATCCGAAGTATTCACGTCCATCAGAGCCAGGATCATAGGCTCCAGCGTCACGAGGAGAGAGTTGGGGTTGGGCTTGGATCGTGGGTGTTCCTGTCAGACAAGATTTCTGAGCAACGTCTTTAATGTCAGCGATAAAGGCTCCAAAGAGACCCTCTGCCATACGCACCTCCGATTCACTTAAATTGGTGGAGGTACACAAACGTGTGATTAAGAATACACCTCTCTTGCTCCATTTATCAAAAGCCAGATCTAAGTCACGAGGAGGAATGGTTTTCGCAAAGCATCGTGCCGTAGTTTCTGCGATAGGTTCCATATCAAGTTGTGTATCAAAAGGTTGATATCTGGTGGCTTCCACTTGTTGAGCAACACCCATTAAATCTTTCTTAAAGCAGCTTAATTGACTCAACAGCAAAGTTAACTCTCTAAAGTCAGCAGGACCTTCTTCAAAGCCACTGACCTTGCTGGCAAAGAGGGCGTGAAGTTTGGAACCTTCAAGAGAAGTGCGAAGACAATCGGGGACTCCAGCGCCGACGGCTACACCTCCGTAGAAACCTTCTTTCTTCATATCTTGAAAGCCTGTGAAGGTAGGCATTGTCGCAGCGCGGCCGCCCAAGATATACCAACCAATTCCTACCACCACTAAGATAACCACTAAGGCTACACCCATATAAGCACCACTTAATCCAAGGGTGGATGCTAATCCCATAAACATTGTTACTACTATAAGACCGACGAATAAGTACATTGTGTTAATACCAGTAGACGATCCCATCGCTAAGAGAACACCTGCCGCAATGACCGCGTATAAGATGGAGCTACCACCCACTCCTGAGAAGGTGGCCACCCCCATTATAGTTGCCAATGCTACCACCGTAAGAAGAATGTATCCGCTACTGATTCCAGCCACAGATGCGGTCATATAGACAATTATCAGGCCGATGACGGCTATAAGAATATTACAACAACTATCTAATGTCTGACTTTCCATTGCTCTACTAAAAAAAGTTTTTTTTTTGTTTGTGTTTTTTGCTCTTTTTTTTTGTTTTTTTTTTTTTTGTAAACTTTTTTTTTTTTTTTTTTTATAATATTTTTAGATATAATGATATTTTTTTTGTAGAATTG
>JACCDO010383587.1_pt1 | contig 11579 bp, 6 predicted proteins | sample 7446101 | NCBI WGS metagenome assembly JACCDO01 (sample SAMN15323440, study PRJNA562643) | freshwater metagenome | isolation source: river surface water | place: USA:Blue River Watershed | collected 2017-08-16
GCTCGTTTTCCTCGGCAGCTTCTACGGATACAAAAGGGAAGTAGACACGTTCCCCGTACGAACCAACCAGATTCCGCGTCAAGTGCCAGCAGCTCCGTGGTATACAAGCCCAGCAATTACATGTATGGTGGCAGGTGTGCTTCCTTTCGCCGCAGTGTCCGTGGAGCTCTACTTCATTATGAGCGCACTGTGGTTACATCACATTTACTACATTTTTGGATTCCTTTTCTTAGTTATGCTAGTTCTGATTGTTACATGTGCGGAGATATCTATCTTGTTGTGCTATGTGCAGTTGTGCAACGAAGACTATCATTGGTGGTGGCGGTCGTTCTTTACGAGTGGCTCATGCAGCGTGTACATGATGCTGTACGCCGTGTGGTACAACATGACGGAATTGAATTTGGAGGGCTTCGTTCCGATTATGATATATTTCGGATACATGTCCATCCTTTCGCTGTCCTTCTTTCTCCTTACGGGCACTGTCGGCTTCTTCAGTTGCTACTGGTTCAATATTAAAATATATAATTCAATCAAAGTTGATTGATTGTCAGGGTCTGTCGAACCTCAGCATGGACCGCATCTCTACATGTTTATAGTTATAACTTTCATAAGTAAGAAGAGTGTACTAATATATGACTACAAATGTATTACAAAGGCGAAACATTATATTATATTAATTTGCAGCTTTCTCTGCCGCGGACTTCGACGAAGGCAATTCTCTGCTGACATCGACAGTTTCATCCGCCTGCTTCGTCTCAATTGTATTAGTCGTTGCGGAAGCACCAGATGAAGCGGCAACAGTTGTCCCGCCGGGGGCAACCTCCACAGCAACTGGCTTGACGTCGTTGTTCGCTGCAACCACAGTATCGCCCTTTTTGCCAGTCGATATTCCGGCGTTATCTTTGGTGTCTTTTTCACTCGATTTCTTTGACGGGGACTTGCTCTTACTACTGGGCGATTTGCTCTTGCTCCCGGCCCCTCCTTTCGAAGGAGACTGGCTCTTCCCTTTCTTTGCCCCTGACGAGCCTTTCTTGCTCGGACTCTGGCTCTTTCCCTTGCCTGGGCTTTTGCTTTGTCCGCCTTTGCCTGTTCGTTTGCTCGAGCTCTTGCCCTTTGGCGAAACGCTTCGTCCGCGCGTTTCTTCCTTAGCTTTCTTCTCGCGCCGTTCTTTGTCTGCTTGCTCCTTAGCTGCCTTCTCGGCCGCGGTGGCTTTTTTCTGAGGCTCAGGCTTCTTCTTGCGTACAGGCTTGACATAAATCTGGAAGCTGTGGTTGTTCCAAGGCGCAACACTATGCTTTTCGTCAAAGCAACTATCACAAAAGTGCTCCTGACACTGGTCACAAATCTTTGTGGCTTCCTTGTTGCCATCCGGCTGGCCCTTGCACCGCGCGCAGGACTCTCCGGAAATGCCACTTTTCTTGTTTTTCATGCGTTCCTCGGCCTCCAAATCTGCCAACGACAACTTCATATTCGGGTCATTTTCCAGACAATACTTCCACCAATTTGTTTCCTTAATGTAGGAAAACACTTGGTTGGCGGCGCCGTCCATGTTGCCCTTGAAGGGCTTGAAGTAAATCTCTTGCGGATTTTCACCTTTCGCCAAAAGTCCTTGGACAAAAATATTGCAGCATTTTTCACAAAGCATGCGCTTGTCTTTCGTGAACCGTACACAAGCGAACTCTTTCGAGCATTCCATGCAAATTGCACTGGCGAACGGGGGGTCCCATTGCATTTTCCACGTGGAGGGCTGGTAAAAATACATATCCTCGTTTTGGTCGAACATGATGACCCAGCCGGGGTCCCCCTTGATATCGTATGCATCCAGACTCTTGGGCTTATTCCAGAATGTTTTCTCAGTATACTTGTCTACATAGAAATACGAAGCAGATGGTACATCGAAATGCTTGTCGTATCGCTCAAACGCTAATTTGCGCAACTTCTTGCGTGCCACAACACAGCGGAAAAAGCCCACAACAACTTTGAGGGCCCACCCGCGCTTGCGCTCTTTTTGCGCCAACACTTTCTGCCAGTCGCGAGCTCTTTTTTCTTCGAGGTCCTGCTGCCCCTTCAGCGCCTCCTCCTTCATCTCTTCTTTGGACCGGGCGCGCTCGTTCTCCATCTCTTGATCGATGATTTCCTTTTTCGCTAACTCCTGGGCTTCGGTGATCTCCATAGGAATTTTTTGTTTGTCTGCTCGTCGCAACACGACTTTAACATGAGCTTTGATGCGCACATTGAGGGATTTCGCCAGAATGATGTCCTCCGGTGTTTCTGGCATCACCAAACATTGCTCGCATTGAATGCCCTTCTCTTTGACCCGTCGAATGATCTTCTCCTCCCACATCTTAATATAGAGTTCAATGCGCTGCTCTTCTTGCTTCTCCAAAAGCTCTTCCTTTTTGGCCTCGCGCTCTAAGCGCTCGATCTCCCGCTGCCGATTGCGGAAAGCCATCACCTTCTTGCGCCCTTCTGACGTAGCCCCTTCGATCATGACAGAGAGATCGTACTCCTCTTTGCGCTTGATGAACCATTCCACAATGGACCTCTTGTACAGCTCTTTTGCAATGCGTGCTTTTTCTTTTTCCATGTCCATTTTTGCCGCCAAAGCCTCCAACCGAAGACGATTTTCCACGCGTCTGATGATTCTACAGCGCAACACGAATCGCCGCAGAGCCATCTGAATCTTCCAAGCTCCTCTCACTTTACGCTCTTCATAATAAGCCGCTCTCTTTTTCTCCACAAGACGCACACCCGTCTCATACATTGCTGTGATGCGGCTGGACACCTTTCTGCGGGCTTGCCGACCGCGTACGATTTTTTGAATAGTTTTCGCAGCCCAAACACGTTTTTTGTTATACTCCACGAACACAATTCGCTTACGGATTTGGCGAACACCTGCTTGTACCTTAAGAATGCGTTTATTGATGCGAGCAATTAGTTTACCTCTACGTCGCGCGTTGAAGCCGCGCACGATTCGCTGCATCTGCTTCACAATGCTGTTGACCAGCACTGCATAGCGCCATTTATCAAAGAATGTAGCAACATTTTCATTACGCCAACGAACACTACATAAAAGGATCATCTTTCGAACCTTGCGACGCCTTGCTACATATGCAACAATGCACGAAAAGTGGAACTTGATGGTTCGAAATCGAACAGAAGCGATGAATTGGTCTGCCTCATTGTCGTTGCGAATCTCACGCCGAATTTTTTTCATCACATCTGCAAGCGACTTGTGGTAGAATTCAGTTTCTATGCGATATTGCCATGGTCGAGAATCCCGTACCCCAAACGTGCGGGACACGCCCATCAGGTACGAAAGTTGCGTTTGAGTGAACAACTTTTCGAACATAGGATAATTTATGCTGATTTTATCGATGGGATTATCGCCATGGGCCATGGTAATGTCGATGGCTTGCTTGTCTTTGGATGAGAGCTCCAGCCAACTTGACTCCACCAAATGCTTGATATCTTTTCTAAAACGCATGAGCGTCGGAACGACGATCATGTCTTTGATTTCCCCAATGGTCATCTTTTCAGGACAATCCTCAAAGTCGAGAGTACCTATACTACTATACAGAGCAAATGCCCATCGTAAATGAGTAAAACAGCTATCGTGCGGCTGCATAAACATGGTAAGTAAAAATAAAAATGCGCGCCAGTCCATCTCATCGACGTGGTCCGGGTCGAAGGAATCATATAGTTTGCTCAACGCTTTGTGAGACTTTACCAAATCGTCGCCGAAAGCCCGCCGCATGCCGGTCAAAAACTGTGGCTTAGTCATATATCGACCAGGTTCAACACGGTAAAATCGTTCATATGTACCACGATCGTTACCACCTATGCGGAACTTGTTAATGTCATGACCGAGATTTTTAAGACTTTCGCGCAAATCAGACTCAATCTTTTGTACCATATAGAATTGAAACTCTTGCAAATCACGTGCTCGAACATCTTGCTCGATGAGCCGATTCTGCCTAGCTGTTTCTAGCATGACTTCTGGGAATTTGTCAAGATGAGTTCGCCAGAGTTTCATGTCTAGCGCTTTGGCAGCATCAGCAGCATAAGGCCCTTTAATATTAAGCTTGGAGCTTGTCGTATCACGCATTGTCACACGTGCCATATTTTTGTTCATGATTTCTTGTGCCACAGCACGTGTGTGGGTATCGTTGCGTTGCGGAGCCTGCCCTGTGATGAGGTTTCCACGAGCGGGGCTCGTCAACATATCGTGAAGAATCGTTGCCATAGTCGCGAAAAGCCAAAAGCAACTGAGTCTGATTAATTTCTATATGATCAGCTCAGCTAGAATAATTTGAAGCGCAAGAGACATTCCATACCCAGGATGACCTGCAACCGGTGTGACGGATTTATGATATAAAGACGATTAAGCGTAATTAAAATCACAAAAAATATCTGTAGTCTATAGTAAGATATACACAAGTAGTGCGAACACACGTCTGACTACTAACTAAAAGAAAAAATTCAGTAAAAGGCTAGAGAGAAGGCCCTGTGATTCGGGTCTTTAAAAACTTGATGCTTAAAAAAAATTTCGGAAGGGAATATTTCACAAAGAACAAATCCCCAGGAAGGGTACATACCCAGCGTTTATTTTTTTAATATCTTGAATTCCGCTTTTGAATAATGCATCCAGGGCTTTGCGTGCCAGGGCAGCCAATTACCAGCGAGGCAGGCTATTTGCGAGGTCATGGTTCGTATACGGTGGAAGAAGACAGCGAAGCAGGCGGCAACATTCTGATAGCATCAGTTGCTGGTCGAATAGAGCGAGTGAATAAGCTTGTTAGTGTACGCCCTTTGCAATCACGATACATGGGTGAAGTAGGTGATTTGGTTGTCGGGCGCATAAGCGCTGTTGAAGCCAAACGTTGGAAAGCAAATATAAATGCTACAAAGAACGCAGTATTACAACTATCTAGTATAAATTTGGCAGAAGGGGCCCAACGTATGCGAACACACGAGGATCAGATGCAAATGAGACAACTACTGACTGAAGGGGATCTGGTCAGCGCTGAGATACAGAGTATTAGTTCTGATGGAACTATTTCATTGCATACAAGAAGCTTAAAATATGGAAAGCTTGAAAACGGGCAGCTCATTACGGTGCCTTCTGCACTGGTAAAACGACTTCCACAACATTATATAACTTTGCCATGGGGTGTTGATATTATATTGGGTCGCAATGGACTGATTTGGATTACGCGTTCAATTCCAGAGAGCTGGAAAGTTGATCTTAGTCTAGACGATTTGGCTCCCACTGCAGAGGCTCTGCAAGGATTGCGCACTCGCCACGCGAACACACCTTTCTTGAATGAAGAGAGACTCGCTGTAGCGCGGGTTTATAATATTATATCGATCCTGGCCAAAAAGCACATACTTATTGAGCCAACGGCTATTTTAAAAATGTATCAAGCTAGTTTAGATTTGCAGTTTCAGCCAAAGGATTTGCTTAATCAGGAACATGCAGAAAAGTTAATTTCTATGATTTTGTAATTTTATATTTAATGAGCAAATCAAGTTTGGCATATTACGGCGCTCACATATTTATATTAATACAAACATAGGGATGCTAGGTTAAAGTACATACATAAAAAAATTAATAATTAATGGTTAGAAGAATACGCATGTTGAATATCTAAATTTTAAGGTTTTTCAGTTTGATATTATTTTTAACACACCGTGCAACTGCTACCCTTAAGACCCGCTGGTGGAGTAAGCGTTGCGCTGCCATCATCGTTAATGTTCACGTCAAAAACAGGTTGTGGAGTTCCTGCCTCTACCTTTGTTCCTAGAGAAGACATGAATGTAGGACCTGTCTTATATGTCATTGATGATGCATCCAACTTAGCGCCATGCATCTTACAAACGAGAGTGGCAGCATCCTCAACGTCACACTGAAGGGTTTGCGACATATGAGCACATTGATTTGGCGCAATCTTCAATGATCCATCTGCTGCTTTAAATGCAATGAGCGAGTGCTTTCCAACTTTCAAACAATGAGCTTTGCCAGAAGGAATCTTAGACACCTCAGATGCGGGAATAGTAAGTGTATCAGCCATACTTATGAAATATATTTAACGAAACTACCGAAAAGCGTCACGCTTACCTTCAATGCAAACGATGTGGTCACAGTTCCCACTTTGCAGCGGAACATAGAGAAGGTGCACCAAGCGCAGACACTGAGCAATTACATACCTGATTCATAACTTGCAATACTATATGCTAAATTATTTTACACGCGGACGTGAGATGATGTACATTTAACATTGAAAGTAACTTTTTAAATTACCTTGCCCACTATCAGTTCCAATTTGATGAGAGAGACGGTACCCTAAGTTAAATTGGCAAATGAATATTCCTAAAGAAACGTTTCATTTGTATATTGCATTAATTATATTTGCATCGCTTGTGCAAGAATGTCTAACTTCCAATTGGGCACAAACTTCAGGCGAGATGGCCCAAAACGTTGTCTTTCCTGCCATACCGTCACCGTACTTAAAACACTGGGAAGCTCGATTTGGACACGCTACTGTAGTAGCTCAAGATGTAAGTATTGCTCTTCTTCATAGTTTCCAATAATTTCTGCGCTATCGACTACAGGATGCTTTGACTTATATTCTTTTCCTCTCAAAACTCTAACCCTTTACATTTTTGAATTGCATTGATACAGGTTTCACCCGACCCCGGCGTTGTTAGCTTGGGAAAAGTGTATTTGATGGGTGGTGATACCTATTCAAAAGACAAATCCATTCGTGATAAGGGGTCTGGGGCTTTTGACACCACATGGGAACATGGTTACAAAAACGATGTGTGGAGTACGACTGGCACAGAATGGTGGACTGGAGGCGCTAATCGCGGGCGTAATGCATATAGGCAAAAGCTTCCTCGTACCACCAGCAAGATGTCCTATGATCTGAAAAATCCAGGTCGTCATCCTCCACCAGGAATGACTTACGACGACTGGATCATCTGCCAGCCGTACTTTTCGAATGCCAAGTATGCAGCAAAGCGAAAAGAATTATGTCAAGCTGAAGTTAATGTTGTGCATTGGAGCCCGCGGCGCCATCACGGTGCTGTTTACTTCAAAGGATATATATACTTAATGGGTGGTCGTGCCCGCGAATTTCAGGTTCTTACGGAGGAGCGATCCGTCAGTGGTGTTATTGGACCGCGCGTGGGAGAAATTCCATATGTTGGTCAAAATCTGCTTCAGCGCTTTACGACAAAGCGCGAAACAAGTGTTGCGAAGAGCGATGTTTGGAGGAGTCGAGATGGCTCGGACTGGCAGCTGGTGACGCCCGGCTGCAAAGCACCTCAATATAACTTGGTTGCACAAGGAAATGTCGCAGAAGGAAAATGGGGCGTTAGAAGCATGGCGTGCGAAAGTGACAGGGATTGTTGGGGCGCAGAGTCGTGCTCGTTGGAGCGCAAAACTTGTGTATGTAACATGTGGACACCCCGTGAACAACACGCCGTAGCGGTGTTCGGAGGGTTCATGTACGTTAGTGGCGGATACGCGTCGCGTCTCTACGATCGACAAACAGCATGCGGCTCATATGCATGTGGTGATACAGATGCGAGCGCCTATCGCTATTACATGAACGATGTGTGGAGGAGCTCAGACGGCGACTCGTGGGAAAGACTGACGGAAGTGGCTTGGGGCTCGTTCCCACGCGGCGGCCATCAAATGATCGTGCTAGATCCGGGGCCCATGCAATTTACCACTGCTCCAGACGGGTCAGTCCACGGTGTACCGGGTCCGGCACAGCTGTTCGTCTTCGGGGGACGCGGTGGGGACAACCTCGGAGTGGAGGACTTCACCACCTACTACTACAACGACGTGTGGAGTTCTACGAACGGCATTAGTTGGCAAAGGCAATTTGGAGGCTATTCTCCACCTTACAACGGTCCAATTCCTGGCGGAGCTAACACAAATATGATCACTCCACCTGGAGATGATGACAACGCCTGGCAAACAGAGGCGTGGTGGGAGCCTCGTTGCGGCCACTCAGTGTCTTTACAAGTGGCATCACCCAGCAATTTGTACACGCGATCAGTGTATTTATTTGGCGGCCAAACCGCTAATTGGACAGTAGATGGATTCCAAGACGACGTATGGGTATGGCGACCAGACGTGCATGGTGAAGGATGGCGAAAGGATTTTACACCATCAGCAATTTTCGCCACCGGAGACGGCTCGAACTTCCATTATGCTGACAATTCACCAAGTGTTTATTACATAACACCAGATTCACCAGTTGAGTACATGCGCAGATTTGTGCTCCCAACTAAACTGAACAAGGTAGACGCGCGTCGACCAGAGGAGCGACCCTATTTGTCACAGGCTGATATCGACGCCATGCACTCAGTAAACATCTATACGATACGCGATCTAGCAGAAGCAGGTTTGTATGATATCGTAAAATTACGTGGCTTTGATTATCCTCAAGTCAAAATGGAGGACAGGTTGCAATTCACCAGTGTCTGTGATAAGCGTGCATTGGCGATCGCACTTGTCAAAAAGTGCACTGTAACAATCCCTAAGCTGCTTTACGACGGCGAATCGCAAATGCCTTGGAATGTTTTGCCGGAATGGGGTTACAGCGAGCACGACTTTATGAACGGAGGTGGTCCTCCACCGGACAATTTGATACAGCCCGTAGCATGGCACGGTCCGTCCCGCAAAGATTGGAGCTTTCTGAGCCCGCCAACTGACGATCCGGTAAAATTGCTCGCAGATTGGGATGGCTGTACTTGGACTCCGCAAATTGAGGGTTTCTTTGGACCAGATGTCAATGGATTGGGCTACGTAGATCAAGTGTTAAATATCACCGATCCGCTCCCTGAATTGCAAGAATTACAGTGCAAGTGGACTCCAGGCAAGCGCGCATATCATTCCGCATTGGTCTTCGAGGAGCGCTTCTACATATTTGGAGGAAAAGCTTCAGAAGATCGCTTCATGGCTGATACTTGGTATCGTGATTCCCAGTTGCCAATAGTGCGAATGGTGGATTTCCCGGAGACTAACACAGATTATCCTTGGTTCGTTTTTGCGGCTAATGAGCCTGGCGTCAGCTTCGAGTATAGAGTGTGGGACCCTTACAACTACATCGAGATACGAGAGTGGACCACTTGTGTCTTCAAACACGATATTGGATGGCTAGACTGGCGCAAGAACGGACCTGGTAACGGCCTGTACACAATTTATGTGAGATCTGTTGATCCTGCTGGAAACCGCGATGAACGATATTTTGATGGCACAAATGCATATACATGGTATTATGTGTCGCCGACGCCCTGGGATATAATTGCACAGGGTGCGGCTGGATTTATTGCGCTAACTGGCTTAGGATACTTGGAGTATCGTCGTAGAGTACGAAAAGCCGCTATGGAGCGTTATGCCATGAAGCGCATGCGCCGTAAGTTCAAGGCCATGCAACGCGACATTGATGGCCGTGCTGTAGATTGGCGCACGCTCTATATGGAGAACAAAGCACAAGAAGAAGCCAACAAAGGCAAACGTAAAGCTAAGCGTGCTGTTCGAGACAAGAAGAAAGAGGCTCGTGCGAAAGAAAAGAAGAAGCGTGATAAAGAAAAGGAGAAAATTAAGAAAAAACTGAAATCTGAAGCAAAAGCCAAAGGTGTTGACACTAAAGCCCCGAAAGATTCTAAATCAGTTGACGAAAAGAAGAAAAAGAAAGATAAAGATGCTGATGGGGGTAGCACGACGAAGTCGAAAGAGAAGAGCAAGGAAAAAGATAAAGAGAAGAAGTTGAAAGACTACGAAAAAGAAGGCGCTGCGGCTGCTGTACCATCAGCACCGGAAGATCCATTGGAGGCAGGCGTGAAAAATCGCAAATCCAATAAACGCTACAAAGATTACGAAGCGGGCGATGCAGGTGCAGACCATAAAAAAGACGCATAACACTTCAAAGCAAATGTAGAATATTGTTACGCTAAAGTTAATGTGTTGTATCCATATTAAAATTAATAAAATGTCCATATAAACATATATCGGATGCCAGTTAGATATCAACCTAAGAATTTTCCAATGCGACGTTTGTGATTAGAGCCATGCGTCGAGTGTCCGGTTTCACAACTTTCGCTTCTGCAACAGCCATTTTCTCTGCGTTATTTTCTAAGGCAACTTGGCGTCTCGAAAACATAAGTCGTTTACGAGAACCGCCGTGGTCAGTGAGCCCAAAGGTTGAAGCTGAGCGCGGAATGGCATCGAAATCGTTCCAAGCTGTACAATCGAACTTGTTGGAGTAGTAGTTGTGTTTGGTCAGCGTATCATCTCCGAGGCGCATACACGATAAAATTGTCTCGCTGCTTCCAGCTTTGATTGTTCGCTCTACACTTAAGAGTCGATCATATGCTCGCTCGAATGAGTAAGAATTGGCTAGAGCTGCGACATTTTCTTTGTGGGTTTTGTGTGCGAAATGCTCCCCGAAGCAAGCTAAATCGCCTGATCGAGCATGTTCTTTAAAAAATTCATCTGCTAAAACTCTCTTGCCAATAGACCGCTCTCCTGGATCAAGTACCCCATTACCATCGAAATCAAAGCGCTTTGCCAGGCGATAGTCTTCCTGCGACACGTAACCGTCCATGTCTAAATCGTACGAAGGATGTGGCGCGGAAGTAACGCGAATCTTTTTTATCAGTTCTGAGCGAGTTTTGCTGGGTGGGAAATTATTAATCGAAGGGTCTAAAAAAACTGACCGTAAAGGAAGATTCTTAGAAGGTCGTGGTCTAGAAAAGGCATTGTAATCCCCCAGTGCTTCAATTTCTTTCTCATCAATAGCATTCTTAGTTCTATCGCTTTTTTCGCGCAAGCGTCTTAAAACTTCGCCAACGCTAATATCAGATGCTTCACTTCTACTACTGTTAATAACGTCATGGGATGAATCTCTTTGGCTGGGACGCCTTGAGAGCACTTGAGTGCCACTTTCTGCGAGTCTCTTTAATAAAAAAAATATAATAATTTATGATGTTAGAATTGTGTAATAAAATATATAAGCAAGCACTTGGAAAGTGTAATTACAGGACAAGAAAATTGTTCACTTACCGATGAAAGTGCCTTTTGCCTTGCAGACTCTCTAGCAGAATGTTGATCAGGCTGGGACGCAGTCACAGGTCGCATATCATTATTATTTATGTGGGGCTTTGCAGCTCCTCGCGAACTACTTGATTCGGCCGGGGCAGTGGTATGAACGGCATTGTAGTTGCTACGTCCCGTAAGCGGTACTCTCTCACGTCTTGCGGACATTACTAAAAAAACTAGACCAGCACCGAATATTAATGTGTTAAAATAATTAAAGTGTGCGAAAACGAATCTTAGTGTTGCATACCTGTACTGAAATGACATTAATCCATCGATGAGAAACGCAGCCCACATCTGGAGTTCCCCTCCATTTTTGCAAGCGTCCAAGATTTATGGATAAAGCTCCTTTTCCCTAACTTGAAGCGCAAGATTTCAGAGAAAGAGTCGCTACCCTCAAACTAAAGTACTGTCATATTAAGTTTCCATTTAATTCCCAAAATTTCTCGACATTTACGGTGTA
>JACCDO010475992.1_pt1 | contig 11578 bp, 11 predicted proteins | sample 7446101 | NCBI WGS metagenome assembly JACCDO01 (sample SAMN15323440, study PRJNA562643) | freshwater metagenome | isolation source: river surface water | place: USA:Blue River Watershed | collected 2017-08-16
ACTCTGAGCGCCGCCCTTGGCACCGAGACCATTCCTGAAATTGAAATCGTCGTTGCCGACCTCTCGTTTATCTCGCTCACACTTGTGCTCGAGCAGATGGTTGCTGTCGCTCCCAACGCCGATTACGTGCTTCTGGTGAAGCCGCAGTTTGAGGCTGGCAAAGAGTCGCTAAACGCTCACGGTATCGTCACCGATCACCGACTTCGCTCGGCGGCTGTCGAGGGAGTTGCGGAATTCGGCGAAAAGTTGGGGCTGAGAGTTGTTGATGTCCTGCGCTCAAGCCTGCCTGGCACTCACGGAAACATTGAATATGTCCTGTGGATGAGTGCAACTCAAGGTGAATATCTATCAAAATGGAAACAAAGGATTGCCGAGCTAGCGAAGGAGAGTAAATGAGTAGCCGATTTGTGCTTATCGTTTCCCACACTCGTCGCATCGAGGCTCGTGTCGCCGCCAGTCAGGCAGTCAACGGGCTGTTGGCTGCCGGTGTAACTCCAGTATTCCCAGCTCACGACCTTTCCGAGTTGGTGGGCGCGGGAGTCGAGTTCGCTGGCTCGGTCATGACCTTGGGGCACGGCGTAGACGTTTCCGATCTTGAATTGGCAATGGTTCTAGGTGGCGATGGCACCATATTGAAGGCAGCGGAATTAGTGCGTGAAGCATCCACCCCGCTGCTCGGTATCAACCTTGGGCACGTCGGGTTCTTGGCAGAGAGCGAGGCCGATGGTCTCGAGGATGCGGTGCGTCGAGTTGTAGCCAAGGATTACATCATCAAGGAGCGTCTGACTCTCGATGTTGCCGTGTTCGTTGACGGTTCGGAAGTTTTCAAGACCTGGGCTTTGAACGAAGCCACCATTGAGAAAAGTGCCACCGAAAAGATGCTGGAAGTGGTCATCGAAATCGATCACAAGCCACTGACCAGTTTTGGTTGTGATGGAGTCATCCTAGGCACGCCTACCGGTTCGACCGCGTATTCGTTTTCTGCCGGTGGTCCGGTGATTTGGCCATCCGTCGAAGCACTTACCGTGGTGCCGCTGAGTGCCCACGCTCTATTCGCGCGTCCACTTGTAGTTAGCCCAAGATCTGAGATCGCCGTTGAGGTATTGGCTCGAAGCGCCGGTGCCGGTGTGCTCTGGGCAGATGGTCGCCGCACCTGGCATCTACCACCTGGCGCCCGTGTGGAGGTTAGTCGCTCGGATGTTCCGGTTCGTCTGGCGCGATTCCGCCAGGGTCCGTTCACCGACCGATTGGTGAAGAAGTTCTCACTTCCAGTCGAAGGCTGGCGCGGTTCCTCTCGAGGTAACTAATTGATCGAAGAAATCAAGATCCGCGACCTCGGTGTCATTAGCAGCGCCACTCTTTCCTTCGGTCCAGGGCTAAATGTTCTAACCGGTGAAACCGGTGCTGGTAAGACCATGGTGCTCACGGCACTTGGCCTTCTGCTAGGCGAACGCTCAGACAGCACTGCCATTCGTCAGGGTCAAGACCAGGCCTTTGTAGAGGGTCGCTGGTTCCTGCCGGAATCCAACCAGGTGGCAGAAGCCGTAGAGGCTGCCGGCGGTAGCGTCGATGGCGGAGAACTGCTGGTAAACCGTTCGGTCGGCCGTGACGGTCGAGCCCGCGCCTCGGTTGGTGGCGCTTCGGTACCAGTAGGAGTTTTGGCGGGGCTGGGCGAACAGCTGGTCGTGGTTCACGGTCAGTCCGACCAGATCCGACTCAAGTCAGCGGCTGCACAGCGTGAAGCACTCGACCGATTTGCTGGCCTTGGTTCTGCGCTCGCGGAATACAAGGACTCTTGGACGCAGTGGCGTGATGGTCAAACCAGGCTCGCCGAACTTAGAAACCTTTCGGCAAATCGCGTTATCGAAGCCGAAGGGTTACGTACCGCAATCGAAGAACTGGATCGGCTACAGCCGGTGCGCGGCGAAGATACCGAGCTAGCAGAGATTGCCGAGCGCTTGACTCACAGCGAGGAACTGCGTGTCGCTGCATCAAACGCACACGAACTGCTATCCAGCGAGGGCTTCGACGACGCTTCCGATGCCATTGCTCTGGTTGGTAAGGCTCGCAGAATTCTTGAACAGGCCTCGGCTCACGACCCAGAGTTAGGTCGCCAGGCCGAGGCTCTAAAGGAGCTCGGCTACCAACTTGGTGAAAGCGCTGCCGCACTAAGCGGTTATTTGGCGAGTGCCGAAGCCGGTAGCGCTGCCGAACTCGAACGAGTTCAGCAAAGACGCGCCGACCTAAGTACCGTCATGCGTAAGTACGGACCGACCTTGGACGAAGTTGTCGCATTCCAAGAGAGCGCAGGTCGCAGACTCCTCGATCTAGACAGTTCGGATGAGCAAATCGAAGCGCTAGCAGTTCAGGTTTCGACTCTAGAGGCAGACCTACATGCCAAGGCTGCAGAGTTGACGGGGAAGAGGCAGGAAGCCGCCGAGAAGCTGGCTGCTGCGGTGACAGCCGAACTGGCAGGTTTGGCAATGTCTGGAAGCAGCCTCGTGGTTGACGTGAAGCCAACTGGTGAACTTGGTGCCTACGGCGCAGACCAAATCAGCATTCAACTCTCTGCCTATCCTGGCGCCGAACCTAGGCCTCTGGGCAAGGGTGCTTCAGGTGGTGAGCTCAGCCGTATCATGCTGGCCATCGAAGTTGTGTTGGCTAGCAGCCACCAGGCCCCGACCTTTATCTTCGATGAGGTTGACGCCGGTGTCGGCGGAGCGGCAGCCATCGAAGTTGGACGCCGGCTAGCCAATCTGGCTAAGTTTGCCCAGGTCATTGTAGTGACTCACCTCGGCCAGGTCGCAGCCTTCGCGTCCAAGCACCTGCGAGTTTTGAAGACCGTGGACGATTCCTACACGGCATCCGACGTGGTTACCCTCGAAGACGAAGCCAGAATCGAAGAAATTGCGCGCATGCTCAGTGGTATGGGGGACAGCGACACGGCTAAAGCGAGCGCTCGCGAATTGGTCGAGCGGGCCTCAGCATTGATAAACTATTAATCCATGGCAGACACTTCAAACCATGGCAATGTACGTCACATATTCGTGACCGGAGGTGTCGCCTCCTCACTCGGAAAAGGCCTTACTGCCGCGAGTCTCGGAAATCTTTTAACAGCACGTGGTCTTCGCGTGGTCATGCAGAAGCTTGACCCATACCTAAACGTTGACCCAGGCACCATGAACCCGTTCCAGCACGGTGAAGTGTTCGTTACCGAGGACGGCGCCGAGACCGATCTAGACATCGGCCACTACGAACGTTTCCTAGACATCGAGTTGGCTCAGTCTGCCAACGTCACCACCGGCCAGATTTACTCGCGCGTTATTTCTCGTGAGCGTGCCGGTGAGTACCTTGGAGACACCGTCCAGGTAATTCCTCACATCACCGACGAAATCCAGCGTCGCATGCGTCTACAGGCTACCGAGTCGCCAACCCCGGACGTGATCATCACCGAAATTGGTGGAACCGTTGGTGACATTGAGTCGCAGCCATTCCTAGAGGCGGCTCGTCAGCTTCGTCACCAGGTTGGTCGTGACAACGTGTTCTTCGTTCACGTTTCGCTGGTTCCTTACATCGGTCCATCGGGTGAACTAAAGACTAAGCCAACCCAGCACTCGGTAGCGATGCTTCGCAGCCTCGGTATTCAGCCTGACGCAATTGTGCTTCGCAGCGACCGTCAGCTTCCTGAGGGCATCAAGAAGAAGATTGCGCTGATGTGCGACGTCGAGTACGAAGCGGTTATCAACGCAGCCGACGCTTCGAGCATCTACGACATCCCAACCGTACTAAACAGCCAGGGCCTCGACTCCTACATTGCCAAGCGGATCTCGCTAAACGTGAAGGATGTTGACTGGTCTCGCTGGAATGCCGTCCTAGACGCCGTTCACAATCCAAAGCACGAGGTAAAGATCGCTCTGGTTGGTAAGTACATTGACCTACCAGACGCTTACCTTTCGGTCACCGAGGCGCTTCGTGCCGGTGCTTTCGCAAACCAGACCAAACTCAACATCAAGTGGGTGCCTTCCGACCTCTGTGAGACCCCTGAGGGCGCCAAGGAGCAGCTTGGTGACGTTGATGGCATCTGTGTTCCAGGTGGCTTCGGCGTTCGCGGAATCGAGGGCAAGCTGGGTGCGCTGAAGTTCGCACGCGAGCAGCAGATTCCAACCCTTGGCCTTTGCCTAGGTCTTCAGTGCATGGTCATCGAGTATGCCCGCAATGAAGCTGGTCTTGAAGGAGCGTCATCGACCGAGTTCGATGAGAACGCCAAGTACCCGGTAATCGCAACCATGGCCGAGCAGGTAGACATCTTGAAGTCTGGCGACATGGGTGGAACCATGCGTCTTGGTACCTACGACGCCAAGCTTGCAGAAGGTTCGATTGTCGCCGAAGTTTATGGATCCACGTTGGTTAACGAACGTCACCGTCACCGCTACGAGGTGAACAACCAGTACCGCGACCAGATTGGTGCAGCCGGTCTAGTGTTCTCAGGAACCAGCCCCGACGGTCACCTGGTTGAGTTTGTGGAGCTTCCACGCGAGGTTCACCCTTACTACGTGGCTACCCAGGCTCACCCTGAGTTCAAGTCACGCCCAACCAAGGCTCACCCGTTGTTCAACGGGCTGATTTCGGCAGCACTGAAGCGTCAAGAGGCATCGCGCCTGTTTGATGTCTCTTAGAAGACAGATTGACTCCTACCTCCGACACCTCACGGTCGAGCGGGGAATGGCTAAGAACACCTTGGCCGCCTACGCACGTGACCTTGCTCGATACGAGGTATTCCTGTCCGATGCCGGTGTAAGCGATGCCAAACAGATCACCAAGACACAGGTTTCGGCATTTGGCGAGCAGCTGGTCACCAAGTACGGCCTCAAGGCAACTTCCGTGGCTAGGGTACTCTCTGGCGTTCGAGGTCTTCACAAGTTCTGGTTGATGGAACAGGTCACCGAAGGTGATGTGGCAGCGGCCATCAAGCCACCAACGGCTCCGAAGCGCCTACCCAAGGCGATTAGCCTGCACGACGTTGAAAAGCTGTTGGACGCAGCCGGTCCCGAGGCCGGCGACGAATCTGGGCTTGCCTTTGATCCAATCAAGGTTCGCGACCGCGCTCTGCTTGAACTTCTTTACGCGACCGGTGGCCGCGTGAGCGAGATTGTGAATTTGGATCTTGACGATCTGGTAGATGAAACCATGCTTCGCTTATTTGGTAAGGGCGGCAAGGAGCGCATCGTTCCGGTTGGTTCCTATGCTCGGAAGGCCTTGGAAGCCTATCGGGTTCGGGTTCGTCCAGCGCTCGCAGCCGCGGGCAAGGGGACACCAGCGGTATTCCTAAACCAACGCGGCGGACGTCTGAGTCGCCAGTCGGCATGGCAAATCATCGCCGATGCTGCTGAAAAGGCAGGACTTACGGCCCATGTGTCGCCGCACACGCTCAGGCACTCCTTCGCGACCCATCTGCTGGAGGGTGGCGCAGATGTACGCGTGGTACAGGAACTTCTAGGGCACTCCTCTGTTGCCACCACCCAGATCTACACTTTGATTACGGTTGACGCACTTCGAGAGATGTACTGGTCCGCACATCCGCGCGCAAATCGGTAGGCTAGTAGGGTACCCAAGCATCGAAAGGGGGAGACCATGGCAGAGAAGAAAACCGACAGCCGTTTTCCAAAGCCTAAGCCGCTGACCAGCCATGGTCCGGCTCGCATCATCGCGATGTGTAACCAGAAGGGTGGCGTGGGTAAGACCACGACCTCGATTAACCTCGGTGCTGCGTTAAACGAATACGGCCGCAAGGTTTTGCTAGTCGACTTCGACCCACAGGGTGCGCTTTCGGCAGGTCTCGGAATTCTTGCTCACGACGGTCTGACCATTTTCGATTTGATGCAGAACGAGGACCTAAACCCTCACGACGCAATTCGCAAGACCGGCACCCCGGACTTAGACGTCATCGCTGCCAACATTGACCTATCGGCTGCCGAGATGAATCTGGTAACCGAGTTCGACCGCGAAAAGATTTTGAAGCGAATCTTGCGCAAGGTTCAGGATGACTACGACGTAATCATCGTTGACTGCCAGCCTTCGCTTGGTCTCTTGACCGTAAATGCTCTGACTGCAGCTCACGGCGTGATGATTCCTCTTGCCTGCGAGTTCTTCGCCCTTCGCGGTGTAGCAATCCTTGAGAACATCATCAAGAAGGTTCAGCGCAGCCTAAACGAGACCCTGGTCATCGACGGCGTGCTTGCCACGATGTACGACTCCCGCACTCACCACTCGCGTGAGGTCATGGAGCTTCTTCGCGAAAACTTCGGCGACAAGGTTTTCAAGAGTGTCATCTCCAGAACTGTAAAGTTCCCAGACGCCACTCGCGTTGCCGAGCCAATTACTTCATACGCTCCAAGTTCCGAGGCAGCTGATGCCTATCGAACCGTTGCCAGAGAACTGATTTCTCGTGGCGGAGCGCCTTAACGAGGATCTGGCCGAAACTAAGTCCGGGTTTGCGGTCAGCCTTGGCAATTTTGACGGGCCGTTCGACCTGCTCCTGAGCCTGATCTCTAAACACGAGGTCGACATCACCGAAGTTTCGCTATCCAAGGTCACCGACGAATTCATTCAGTACCTAAAGCAACTCGACTCTGAAGAAGAGTTGGACCAGGCTTCCGAGTTCATCGTCATCGCCGCCACTCTGCTAGATCTGAAAATCGCCGGGCTACTACCTAAGGGTGAAGTGGTTGATGCCGAAGACGTGGCACTACTAGAGGCTCGAGACCTACTTTTCGCGCGTCTGCTTCAGTACAAGGCATTCAAGGAAATCTCAGCCTGGTTTGGACACGGATTCAACATCGAGTCGTCGAGGCTTCCACGCGATGTTCGTATGGAGGAGCGCTTCCGCGACCAGAAGCCAGAACTGGTTTGGAACATCACTCTGGCAGAGTTTGGAAACCTCGCGGCCGAGACTCTTACCCCGAAGGAAATTCCGGCGGTTGGTCTAACTCACCTGCACGCTTCGCGAGTGAGCATTCGCGAGCAGGCTGCCATTGTGGTAACCACTCTTCGCAAGGCTGGTAAGTCTTCATTCTTCGAACTCATTCGCGAGGTTAAAGATCGAGCCGTCGTGGTCGCTCGTTTCCTCGCCATCCTTGAGCTTTACCGCCTAGCCGCGATTAGCTTCGAGCAGGAAACCCCGTTGGGTGACTTGCAGCTAACCTGGCGAGCCGAAACTTTCAACGAAGAACAACTAGCAGCGCTTGGAGCAGACTATGACGACTGAGAACCAGACCGAGATGAAAATCCTGCAGGATGACTTGCACGCTGCCGTCGAGAGCATCCTGATGATCACCGATGCACCTATCTCGCTGGTTGCACTCGCTACCGCCCTGGAGCAGCCGGTGAATGTGGTGCGCGACATCGTCCTAGAAATTCAGGCCGACTTCAACGGCGAAAACGGTGGACGTGTTCGCGGTTTTGAACTCCGTGAGGTTGGTGGCGGATGGCGTCTCTACGTGCGCTCAGACTTCGACTGGGCGGTCAAGATGTTCGTAGCGAACGAAAACCCGACCAAGCTTTCTCAGGCCGCTCTGGAGACGCTGGCGGTCATTGCGTACAAGCAACCGATCAGCCGTGGCCAGGTTGCTTCGATTCGTGCCGTAAACGTTGACTCGGTCGTAAAGACCCTGCTCAGCAGAGGTCTAATCACCGAGCTTTACACCGATTCCGAGACCGGTGCCGTGCACTTTGGAACCAGCGACCTAATGTTGGAACTACTCGGAATCAATTCGCTGGACGAGCTACCGCCGCTCAGCCCACACCTACCGGATGCGAACAGTGACTTCGAACTCAACTAACGAACAGGTACGCCTGCAAAAGGCGCTGGCTGCGGCCGGTGTCGCTTCCCGTCGAGCCTGCGAGGACCTGATTGTGCAGGGCCAGGTCAAGGTAAACGGCAAATTGGTGCAGGAACTCGGCACCAGGATCGATGTCGAGCGCGACAAGGTAACCGTGCGAGGTGTACCAGTTGTATTCGATACCGGTCGTGTCTACCTTGCACTAAACAAGCCCAAGGGAGTCATCAGCACGATGGCCGATGAAGAAGGTCGACCTGACCTTTCCGAGTTCGTCCTCGATTACGACCGCGTTTTCAACGTCGGGCGCCTCGACGGTGAGACCACTGGCTTGATCCTGCTCACCAACGACGGCGATCTAGCCAACAAGCTTTCACACCCGAAGTTCGGCGTGGAGAAGACCTACATCGCGAAGATTGTTGGCATCGCCGATGAAACCCTGCTGCACAAGCTAAACAGTGGTTTCGATCTCGAGGACGGCTTCATCAAGGCCGACCGCGCCAAGATCATCGACGCATCCAAGGGGCACAGTCTCATCGAGATTGTGCTTCACTCGGGACGTAACCGAATCGTTCGACGCATGTTCGAGCACATCGGCTATCCGGTGGTTGACCTGGTTCGTAAGCAGTTTGGGCCGATTCATCTGGGTGGGCTAAAGCTAGGCCACGTCCGTCAGTTGAGTAAACTTGAAATCGGTGCGCTACTGAAGTTTGCAGAAGGCGCGAAGGCGCGAGCACCGAGACCAAAAGACAAGACTCAGGCAAAGAAAAGGCGTTAGCAATGATGAGAGCCATCCGTGGAGCTATTCAGCTCGATGTTGATGAGCGCGAACACCTGCTCAAGTCAACTGCCGAACTCCTTTCTAAAATTCTTCACGCAAACGACATCGATAACGCCAACCTGGTTTCGATATTCTTCACGGCCACCCCGGACATTCGAAGCGAGTTCCCTGCAGTTGCAGCGCGCGAACTGGGTCTCGGTGATGTTCCACTGCTCTGCTTTGTGGAAATGGATGTTGCCGGAGCCCTACCTCGAACCATTCGCGTCATGGTTAACGCTGATATCGACAAGGCTCGTGGCGAGATTGAGCACGTATATCTTCGTGGTGCTACCGCACTGCGGCAGGACCTAGCCCAGTGAGCGGCAGGATTCAGGGAAACGTACGCATTGTTGGAACCGGTCTTATCGGAACCAGCATTGGCCTGGCCCTAAGTAAGCAGGGTAGTTCGGTCTACCTATCTGACGCTTCTCCTGCGAACGAGAGACTTGCTGCCGACTACGGCGCTGGTCTGGTTGCAACCGGTAACGAAACTCCCGACCTGATTGTGGTCTGTGTTCCACCGGATGTGACCGCACGAGTAGTTGCAGCCGAGTTGAAGGCTTACCCTGAAGCAATAGTGACCGATGTGGCTTCGGTTAAGTCACGCATCCTGGACGAATTGGCCGCCTCTGGCGCCGACCTTATGCGCTACATCGGGTCGCACCCGATGGCCGGTCGTGAACGAGGGGGTGCCGCCAGTGGCCGTGCCGATATCTTTATCGGTCGTCCTTGGGTAATCGCCACACACGCCCTGGCTTCCGGCCCTGCCATGAAGCTGGTTGAGGAACTGGCTTTGGATTTGGGTTCAACTCCGATTCGCATGACTTCTGCCGAGCACGACCGTGCAGTGGCTCTGGTTTCCCACGTGCCTCAGCTGGTTTCGTCGCTTCTTGCCGCCCGATTGGTTGGTGCCAGCGGCGTTGAGCTTGCTGGCCAGGGCCTTCGCGACACCACCAGAATCGCTGCTTCTGACCCAAAACTCTGGGTGCAGATCCTAGGTGCAAATGCTTCCGAGATCGTGGGCTTGCTTCGCGATTACCGAGACGACCTAGACCGTGTCATCGGCGCACTTGCCGATGTTGACGCGAGCGGTTCGCTAAGCGCCATTGACCAGGCAATTGCCAACGGTAATCGCGGAGTTGAGCAGTTGCCTGGAAAGCACGGTTCTAAGCGTTCACAGCTAGCCAACTTCATCGTCGTCAGCGAAGACCGTCCGGGTGAACGAGCCAGCCTCTTCAACGAAATCACCGAAATCGGGATCAACATCGAAGACCTCAAACTTGAGCACAACCCTGGCGCTCAGCTCGGTATGGTTGAACTTTCCGTTGACCCGAGTCAGGCACAAAAACTTCAGGACGACCTGACCACTCGTGGTTGGAGGTTTGCCTAATGGTCACCATTGTTGCCATCGACGGACCGGCTGGTTCTGGTAAGTCCAGCGTTTCCAAGGCTGCTGCACGCCGCCTCGGCTTCGGTTACCTAGACACCGGTGCCGCCTATCGTGCTCTTTCCTGGGCGGTGACCAGCGGCAAACTTGCTTCCCCAACCGAAACCGGTTTCAACGGGTTCGACTACGAGATTTCACTAGATCCAGACAACTTCTGGGTGCGTAGTTATGGCGTAGATGTCACCGACGCAATCCGAGAGCCAGAGGTTGCACAGAACGTGTCTGCTGTGGCAGGTGTGCTTTCGGTTCGAGCCTGGATGAAGGAATTCACCCGCGAGTTGGCTCTCGGTGCTTCTCTTCCTGGCGTGGTCATCGAGGGACGCGACATCACAACTGTTGTGTTCCCAGATGCTGATGTCCGCATTCTGTTGACGGCAAGCGAAGAAGTTCGACTCGAACGTCGCGCGGGGGAGCTGAGCGCAGAGGCACTTGCTACCTTGCGCCAGCAGGTTCTTGACCGAGATGCCAAAGACTCGAAGGTTGTCGACTTCATGAATGCAGCTCCAGGGGTTACCCTCGTGGACACCACAGACCTAAACTTTGAACAGTCAATTCAGGCTGTTGTAGACCTTGTAGAAGGAAGTACCAAATGAGCGACGAGTTCGACAAGGACCTAGATCCAGCATTCATCGAAAAACTATCAAGCATGAGCGATGCCGATGCCGATGCTCGCGCGACCTCGCTACGTGCAGGACTCGATGACTACGAGCTGGAGAGCGAAGACCTAGATGTTCTCAGTGACAACTTCGGATTCTTAATCGAAGAAGAAGACGAGGGGCCGCTTCCGGTACTCGCCATCGTTGGTCGTCCAAACGTTGGCAAGTCCGCGCTGGTAAACCGTATTCTCGGTCGTCGCGAGGCAGTCGTCGAAGATAAGCCCGGCGTTACCCGCGACCGCGTTTCTTACAAGGCTGAATGGGCTGGCCGTAAGTTCACCCTGGTAGATACCGGAGGTTGGGAGCCGAACGCCAAGGGAATCGACAAGTCGGTAGCTGAGCAGGCCGAGATTGCAATCGAATTGGCCGACGCCGTGTTGTTCGTGGTTGATGCAACCGTAGGTGCTACCTCTACCGATGAGCGCGTGGTTCGTTTGCTTCGTGCCTCTGGCAAGCCGGTCATTCTGGTTGGCAACAAGATCGATGACGCACACCAGGACCCAGAAGTCGCAGCTCTTTGGTCGCTAGGACTTGGCGAGCCGATGCCGGTCTCCGCACTTCACGGCCGTGGTGTGGCTGACATGCTTGACCGCGCTTTGGATGCGCTGCCTAAGGTTTCTGCGGTTGCCCAAATGGAAGTTGGTGGCCCGCGTCGCGTTGCCCTAATCGGTCGACCAAACGTTGGAAAGTCTTCTCTGCTGAACAAGGCTGTTGGTGCCGAGCGTGCAGTGGTCAACGACCTCGCTGGTACCACCCGTGACCCAATTGACGAGCAGGTCACCATCGCCGGAAAGGTTTGGCGCTTTGTGGACACCGCGGG
>JACCDO010247059.1_pt1 | contig 11577 bp, 6 predicted proteins | sample 7446101 | NCBI WGS metagenome assembly JACCDO01 (sample SAMN15323440, study PRJNA562643) | freshwater metagenome | isolation source: river surface water | place: USA:Blue River Watershed | collected 2017-08-16
GAAAAATTATTGTGAATAAACGGAACAGCTAAACCATTAGGTAAACACGCCTTGATTACATTACTCGCCGACTTATTGATGACACTTTGCATGGCCCCATCCATGCGCACTTTACCATCAACTCTATCAGCAGCTATGAAAGCCTCAGATTTTTGACATACTTTTAACCTATCTCCCTTCGACAAAGGCTGCGTGTTGGCTTCAGCAGAAACTAAATCAGCTAAACTATTGACTGGTGCGCCATCAAGAAACGCTGCTAGACCTCGGTCGGCGTCGTTCACGACTTTGATCAATAATTTCTTCCTTTCTTCGTCAGCGCTTGACGTAAGGATAAGGTCTGCAATACCACATGTGTGTCCAGCATCTTGCAAAAAGTATGTAAATAATCTACCAAAAGCAGTCAATAAACGACCAGCTAATTCAGGACCATACAGTTCATACACTGTGTGCACAATTCCAAGGGATGAGTTACCAATTGCTGCCTTGTCGAGCACACCACTCAATAGTTCACCATGCCTGAATACTATCACGTGCTCATTCTCGATAGCTCCAAAGGCTGTGGGTGGAGTACGAGCTTTCCCGTCTAAGTGCAACGATGGTAGCACGTTCCGACACATGTGAGATATAAGGGATGAAATTACTTGCTTTCCAGTCCATAATTTCTTTGGTTTATATATCGCAGGCTCTGGCATTTTCATACTATCTAACGGGGAGCAAATTTCTGTTCCAGGAAGACCACTAACCGCTATATAAAGAAGCTGTTGGAATTCAGCTCTACTTAAGAAGGTATCTTTGCACGTTAATTTAACAGCACTAGCCACGTGGTCTTGTATCAATCCTCTGAGGGGGTTTCCACTGGTAGGCACGATGTACTGGTTGTCGGTGTTGCAAATGTAATTAGCCTCGGCACGAGAAATTTCATCCTATTAATGCATTCAATTAGTTATGTCAAATGGAAGCGCGAAATAAGCAAGAAATATATGCAGAAAATTCTCAGAAATGTTTGGTTATGGGGCGTATTATCGTCATTATGCATCGGAGTGGTGCATGGTTGCCATTCCTCATAGAATTTGAGAAAGTAACAAGAATTAGGAGGGAAATAGTACCTGTACGAAGTGACAATTCATCTCATCACCATCGAAATCTGCGTTATAAGTATTGCAGTTGGCATAATTCAGACGCAACGTTTGCTCTTTAACATGCTGCAGCACCCGCGCCTTGTGGGCCATAATTCCAGGTTTATGTAACGTGGGCTGTCTGTTAACTAACAATACGTCTCCGTCAACCAGATGGCGATACACTTTGTTCCCTGGGGAAGTCAGTAACATCTTAGCTTTACCTTCGCGTTCAGCTCTGCTCAACTTATCCAATTTAATAATTTTTCCTTCTCCCGTTTCAATTTGATTAGCACCTGCAAGAAAGATGAATTAAGATATGAGTCATAGCTAATATGTTATTGAGGTGATTCAATGCTGCAAATGATGTACTCAGTACCACAGGAAGATCCTCAGTAATAGTAGGCTCTGTTGAAAAGTAATTAATTAGTCGTCATTGTACATCAATTATTGCAGCCTAGAATCCTGATGTGGGGATACACGCATGCTTACCTGGATATTTATTTGGCCCATTTACAACCAAGTTATACAAATGCTTCACATTCCAATTGCTGACAGGAGTAGGGTAGTGCAGAGTTTTGGCAAAATGCACTGGTATTCCGACTTCGTTGGTCCCGATGTAAGGATCGGGCGAAATAACAGATCGACAGCAATAATTGACTCTTTTCCCCATCATATTGCCTCGAAACAATCCTTCCTTGCGCTCCAGAAGCTGTCGTATACCCGGAAGTGATTTATTCGCTCCAGACAAAATATTAGGGTCTTTGGACGAATCCATGTAACAATTTACATAATTCTGTAGCTCAATCCATGTTGATATAATAGTAGTCATTTTGTCTGTAGTGGGTGCTCCTGCTTCATCTGCAAAAGACACTGTTAGTTCATCATTATTTTTCATGGCCTCTACGTTTAATCGACGCAGTCTTTCATTAGCATCTAAAATTTTCACGAGATTACTATTTTGAGGGTGTTCGGATACCGAATCGCCCACCTTTGAAGAAGGACGGAATCTGGACGGAGGAACTAACAATGATCTCATAAAGAATATCTTCCAACCGTTACTAACACCGTCGATCACTTTCGCTGCGGTACCAGACCTGTTCCAAATATAATCAAGGAAATTAGTTTCTTCTTTCCACATTGCTTTAATTTGGGCCTCCACTTCAAGAGGAGGCAGATATTTTTCCTTGCTTTTAGGGTCCGATCCTTCATCCATTTCATCGCTATTAATACTACCGTCATCATCACTATCAATTAAATCATCATTAGTTTTACCATCTTGCTCCAGAGCACTTTTGTACGCCCTCCCATCAGATTTGAATTTTTTAGACAATGCTTTCTGAAATATTTTAGTGCATCCATCTTTACGGAATGTAACTTTGTGTGTGCCACAATTTTCACATTTGCTTGTATGAAGCATTTCATTATATATCTGATCAATTAACTCCCTCTGCACTGTCTTACTATGCATCGATATGGCATGACCTCTATTCCTAACACTACTATCAAACTTTTTTTCTAATAAAATTAACAAATTTTCCATTTCTAGCTCCTTATTTACTTGATCATCTTCGATAACATCGCTATCTTCATGCTTGCTTATTGCATTTTCAAGGAGCTGTAACGAGGCTTCATCGTCTATTTCAATCAGCTTCAATTTAACTAAATATAATCGAACTTGTGACGATTTCATTCTAAATTTATTACAATATACACATTTAGATCGTAATAACTGGAACATAGAGGGAAACAGTAGCGGATGGTAGACAGGTACATCCAACTCAATGTGTCCAGGATGACCAGAACAAGTTAAATATCTCATCCCGCATGTAACACAATTTATAAACGGCTCGGTTGGACCCAAGCGCGCATCGTATAGTCCACCAGGCACTGCATTCCCAAGTGCATCATTCACTACTGGCGATACGATATGGCACACACTCATTGCGCGAATCTCGTCCTCATTGTAGAAACCAAAAGCAGCTTCTACAACCTCAGAGCGAACTATGGGGACCTGGCTCATCTTGGGAGCGCACTTGTTTGTGCCAAAGCCACTGTCAACTTGGTTCTTTCTTGACCAATGGTCACTGTTGGACTGGACAACAAGTTCCGGTTACAAAAATCCCATCAATAAAATCTTTTAAACTATTGAGTAGAAATATCCTTCATATTGTTGCTTACATGTTAAAAATAAACATAAATCTTGTTAATAATGTTATTTAGATTCTAGTCGGGAAAAGTTGCAGAGCTAATCACACAATCTCTACCATTGTGACCTCACAACCAATATATTTGTTGACGGCGGTCGTTTTTATATATGTAGTATATCATATCATATCACGGTTAACTTACCAAGGCCGTTCCAGTAATCCAGCTTGTCGCTGTTTCCCAGAAAGAGTCATGATTGATAGGACAAGCAATGAAGAGTTTTTGTTGAGCATAGTTGCAATTTGCAATCGGATATAAGGATAATGTCGTTCCAAAGTGATGGCGATAAGCGTCGAATTCGTCAAACTACTTGTTTCCGAACCGGTCGATATAATTTGCTTCGATACACATGGTTTGTGTTAATGGGTGTATTTGCATCATTATTTCTGTTTAATTCGATAAATTTGCAATCCTTTACGTGGAACAAATCGGTAGTATCTCCTACAATATTCCATGATTCTAGTTTAGGCTCCTCCTATGTAGATGCTTTTCCGACGCCAAGCGATGACTATACAATCAAGATACTCGTCGTATCGAATAATAGGTTTGATTCGTTAAAGCGTCTACTATTATCTTTGACACGAGTAAGAAATCCAAACAAGCGAGTCTTGAATATATGCATTATTTTAGAAGCTCGTTCAGGAGCTGAAATTTTGGACTATGTATATAATTTTGAGTGGAAACATGGCAGTAAAAATGTCAGAAAGCGGATAAGTCAAGGTGGTTTAATCGTAACAATAAGTGAAGCTTGGTATCCAGCTTCAGATAATGAATATGGACTCATACTAGAAGATGATATTGAAGTATCACCTTATTTTTTACAATGGATAGAATATTCAATAGACATTGTGCATATTAACTCGAATAATACAAGAAATAACTTGCAGCGTATTATTGGAGTAAGTTTGTACACACCTAAAGTTAGAGAGAATTTGAGGGAAAGATTCTTGGAACGTATCAACTTCAACGAGTTAACTAATATTTTAGTAAATGAAAGAAATTCACCATTTTTTTATCAAACACCTTGTTCATGGGGTGCTGTATACTTTCCTAGAGCGTGGCGTACATTTTTAGCTTATATGCAAAGTCGATTAGAATTAAAAAATACAGTCACAATACATGGCAGTACGACAAATACTTGGAGACAAAGCTGGAAGAAATACTTGACCGAATACATGTACTTAAACGGATACTTTTTGCTCTATCCAAACTTTGATGACGCCCAGTCATTATCAACGAATCATGTAGAACAAGGTGTCCATATTCATAAGAAGCAACATCATTTCAGAAATAAATCTGACTACACTGTTCCTCTGGTTAATGACGGTGCTGTATTGCACCGCTTAAGTCAATATGACATTAAATCTTTTCCATTTATTGATGTATTTGGTGATCCTATCCTAACTTTCTCTACTGTGCAAGAAGTGATAAAGACGTACGGCAAATCGTCAATATTGAGTTTAGACGTGGGTTATTATGCTCGCCAGTACAAGGACAAGCAAAATTGGTATGATTTGTCGTCCAATATCTTGTCAACTCATGCTGTAGAGTGTAAAGATTACAAAGATTTTATTGTGACAGGTTCCTATCTATTTGATACAAAGAAGATCACCTTGATTATACCTTTTCAAGATAATCAAATGGGATTAATTCAACAGTTGACATATTATACAACTGTCCGCTCCGACAACATAATCGACACAATAATTGTGAATTGGAAGAGCCAGTTCAACCCTCCTAGAATGTCGATCATAAACAGCATTTTAGTCTACTTTATTTTATCGGATGGTACGAGCTTTTTACATCCAAATTTACGAATTATGACCAACAGCGTGATCTTCATCAGCAACAACATGAGGATAAAATATGAGGATTTAGTGGCCATATCTGACTCGTACAAGGCGAATAATGTAACGGCGCATTACTGCGGCAGATGGCACAATCCTCATAATCAATTATATGACTTAACATTTAGCGCGCAAAACGCAACTTATCACCCTGATCCAGCACATGTCTTGGTTACTGGCACCAAGAGTATATATTCCTATCAATGCAATAATGAAAAAAATCCGATCATCGACGAATTCCTCCTTGAAAGGACAGAAGCATGTATAAAGTGACTTGATAATGTAACTAATGACGAATTTATGCACTGTCTAACAGAATTTTGTTGCTTTTTGTAACGGTTACAATGTAACCCGGGCAAATGCGGCACCGGTACTTAATTGATCGTTAGGAACGAAGAAGACCAAAATTTAAACAATTAGAGAATGCGCGTAGTGTTCCTGCTTGGATGGTGTGCTTTGTGGCATGCTGCCTTTGCAGCCAGCAGGAGTCGTTATTCGCATGTATTGACCGACGTTAGGGATGCAGATGGTGAATATATTGGAACAAAAGCGGCATATTCACCAGTGACTCTACCATGGCAAGCTAAGGTGTTTGAGAAAGTTTTAGGATTAGATAAGAGCAATAATGATAAAGGCGATCTAGTAAAAGACTTTCAGCGGCAAAGTAATTGGCAATCTTTATTGATTTCTTCCTTTGACGTCATAAAACGTTTTTCAGCGCCGTTAGTTCTATGGGCCAAGCGACATAAAGCATTATTTGCGTTTGGATGTAAAGCGTCTATATATAGTATGTTTGGATTATTAATATTGCGTAAAATTAGTAATTGGTATAAAGGAATGGCTGAATTTGAGTTACTACTAGATCATACCGATTACGAATACCAAACATATGGGTTCATATTAAATGATGTTAGTGGTTCAATTATATCATCAATTAACCAATCAGTTGTGCATGAATATAAATATTCATATTTATACCGAAAATTAATTGATGCAATGGACACTCCTTGTTTTCCGCAAATGATGAGTGATTATTCTATTCAAACGGGTAGAGAAGTAGCTGTTTTAATTAATGAGTTGGATATGAGAATAAGAGGACGACGTAAGTTCGGAATGTCAATTGATGGCCACCCATTTTCTTCGTCGATGATTAAACCTCATGACGAAAGTTTAAGTAATTCTACCTATTTTAGTCTGGATGAAAGACTTGTGTTGTATACTTTACAGCGTGGGGTTTCGTTATTACTAGCTAGACAAGCTGATGCATGTTTGCGTTTAGCTAGAATACAAGTTTTAACAGCCGTAAATACTTGTGAGGATTTGATTACCCTTTGGAAGTCCAGAGTGGCATCAAAATCACAAACTTTGCGGTTACCCTTGCCAAAATTTATAATTTCATTATTTAGTCAAGGCACACGAATGATACATAAAAGGGGTCTACATCAGGCTATAACTCGGATGTCCAATCACCCTCCTCCTAGCGATGCGTGGATCCCACGCGAGGTTAGTCGGACTAAACATAACTACACTTATATTAATGAAACAGAAACTCCATCTGCATTTACCAATGACGACAGCCAAATTGACTTTATGCTTGCTGGATCGGATGGTAGCATCGGAGATATCGTGAAGGATTTAAACGCCCGAGAAAAACTCATATTACTCGAAGAAATGCAGCGAGGGCTGTACGAAACTGCAGGTCAGATTCAGAAGCACTTGGATTCGTTGAATGGTATCCGAGATTTGTTGCTTGAAAACGACCAAATTAATACTCCAAATTACGAGTTGGCGTGGAATTCGTTAGACGAGTGGGTGGCGCAGGCTTCTGTGATGTGTTCTAACTCGTTGTCATTGATATTAATACAATCTAAGTCGGACACGTCTAAGAAGGACAGAATGCGCTCCATGCAGTCACATGCTAATTCGTATAATTCGTTTTCGAGCGCAAACAATTCATCGGAGTCAGTCGACAGCAAAATTAAAAGCAGATCACACTATATGAAAGTTCGAGCCGGGTTTAGTACCCTAAACTTGGAGATGAAAGATCACCACAATGCTGGCGTTAATCATCACAACATAATGCCATATGCTTGCTCTAACGAAACACTTGTGTTCCTCTGTAACATGGCAATGTCAAACGACAGCGCGGGTTATCAAGGTGGAGGCTCTATAAAGTTAAAAGAATTCGTATTACCAGTTGAAATCGGAGAAGTTATTGAGAAATCGATGGTTCGCAGTGATGGCTTCGCCTTGGCCGTTGAATCTAGTGGAGATGAGGTTATCGCATCAAGACCTTGGGAATCGTTACAATTACCTTATATCGGCAAGTATGGGAATGACAACTTATGGGCTAGAGAACTGAACTATGCCCACCATCATACACATTCTTGGCTCACTAAATCGACTCACCACACACTAGTGCAACTGCTGAATACCAACGATTTACGGCAGGACGCCTCTGGTAATAGATTTGGTTCGGCAGTTTTAGTGAGTTTTATGAATTTGTCTGATATTTCCTGGTGTAAAGGGTGCTCGTACAGCACTCGATGGGTCTTTGAAACTGTCCCCTTTTACTCCGAGGATTTGAATGACGTAAATTCATACAATCTTACTAGTAAGTATGTGACCAAGGTCTCTGTAACGTTAGACGTCAAGGGCCCGCCATCGATGTACTACAGTTTCATTTCGAATAGAATCACCAGCGAATTGAAGTTATTCGTGGAACATTGGAAGCGCAACGCTTTGAATATCTTGGTCGATGGAGCTAGATTCTATGAGAGACAGAAGCAACTGCCGCTAGGGGAGCTCGATTTATTAGAATCAATCGGTAGGAACACATCAGAAGTGCAGAATATTTATGATCGTTCATTGAGAACTGCTGAAGATAGCATGCGCCCTACGAAAGTCGATAGTGGTTACGTAGAAGTCGATTTATCTTCAAGTTCGTCACGTGGAAATTCGTATCATAAAGCAACTGACTACGTTGGGAAGTCAATTGATAATCGCGTTTATATCGAGAACAGCTACACCGGAAGAGACACTGATGTCTCCGATGTTGTGCCACAATCTCTAGCTGCTGGAATAAATAAACTGCGCGGACAATGGCGCCTTAGTGAATTAGTACTAAGGGACATATCGAAGGCTCCTGATAAATTTACTCTGCACCTTGAAGATATCGGTTTGAAAAAGAAATCCCGCCGGGGTTTATTACGCACATTACGCCTACGTTTTATGCTTCGAACTGTATTTTGGTCGAGCGCATTTGGGCTTGGAGTAGAGGCTGCTAAGCGATCCAACGACATAGGATCGTCTGTTGACGTTGTCTTCAAAAATGTTATGGATTTTGTAAACAGGAGAATCACAACTCCTGCCTTGAGCATTGTGGAGGACGTTATATTCAATCGTCGAGTTTCGTTAACAGATAAAGAAGCGTTGAAGGATGCCAAGCGCTCGCTTCAGGCCATGTTGAATGATTTCTTGACCCAGCATAGACCCAAATTGACTGAAACAGAAAGAAAAAATTTTGTATCAAAAATGGATATGACTCCTATTTCGCAGGAGTATGAGTTAGAACTGAGAAGGCCAATTCAGAACTTGTTATCTGGCCGAATCGCGCGCCTTGTTTTGATTCAACTTCAGTTTGTCAAAAAGGAGCTATTGGTTGCTATGCAAGCTATCGATGAGCTATTCAACGCAAATCAAGTAAACCTTCAGCTGCTTGCCGTTACCCCTGCAATATTATCGGTATTTTTGTTGCATTCATTTTCTAAGACACTGTTGGCAGCTGTAAAATCATCGTCCAGAGGTCGCTTTATTGAGTCTTCCACCTCAGTGCAACGTGATTTGCGATTAGGCATCAGAGAATGCGAGAGATTGTTTTCTATGTCATCGGGGTTCCGACATGGCAATGGTGAGTTAACGGCAGAGGAAATGGGGAAGCTTTTCAGTATATTATTCAGACTGCACCATATACTAGTGTTGAACTCCAGCCATTTTGACGATTTGTCGCTCAGCCATTTACAGGAGGACATGCGCGATATAGCCAAGTACGGTTTGACTGTCAACCAGAGATTGGCGATGATAGAGCGAGTTACCAGGTCATATCCATTTTTGCAAGCAACTAGAAAGTTGTTAGTTTTTTCATGAGATTTTTATATACATATATATTTGAAACATTTGTAATCTAATACTCTAAACATTTTTACGACTCCATATCTACCGAATGCAGGTATCGCAACAGCTCCAAACGCCTATTTTCTCCGAGTTGGTATATAACGCACATACGGTACAGAAACTCTCTGATATTCCTTTTGGGGCACTTGAATTCAAGCATCGAATGAATAATAGCCATCACTTGAGAGAATATTATATTATGCACTCTGTCCACGGCATCATTGCGATTAACACGATCCATGAAGAACCAAGGGGTGTCGTATGACATGGTATGCAACTGCTCGTCGATCAACTGCCATAAAACTAACTCCCAAAACTTGTTATCATGCCAAATTGGGTGTCTTATTAGTGCTTCTTTCAAGTATTCTCTATTGTGAGCGCGTGACTCATCGGCATTGATATTTTCGTCATCATCGTGTATCTTTCTATAAAAAGTCTGACTGAGCATCATAATTGTTTTTGCGGTGTGAATCTCGTTGAGTTCCATGCAGCAGTCGAGAGTCTCCAATAATATCGTTCCTAATGCATTAAACCCACCAGCTACGTTCACCTTTTTACTACGAAAACTATTCAGTATGCTGACGAACATTGCACGCCCATTGACTGACTTGACTATTTGCGACAAGCGAGAAATCGACTCGGTAGTGCTTACCGTCGAGCTACTTCTTCGTAACGCATTAGTTGCATTTGCAACGATTGAAGCTGTTGTTACACTGGTTGGTTCAATATATTTAGTCGAATCGCTACCTTCATCGTCATAGCCATGAAAGATTATAGTAAGATGCTGCTCAACAAGTTCTGCTAGGTCAGGCTCGCTGTCGATTATAGATTTGCTTGCACTACTAGAGTTACTACTGGGTGAAAAAAGTGCTGTTGCATGGTTGTGATCATTATAATTATTTGATGTAGAAATAGGAGAAATAGGTCTAGTGATTGGGCTCATTGCGCGTGCAGTAGCAAAGACAGTAACATGGCTTTCGTCACTTCTACTTCGTCCTCTAGATGCAGCTGCATAGTTCTGGCCGCTTGTTACAACTTTGACAGGTGCAACTACATCACTATGAAAATGGTCATTTAAAGTGGTTAATGCTTTCCAAGAGAGTACTAGTGGCCCATCGCCGTCTTCATTATTGGATTTATTACCTTTATCTGAACTAACGCCTCGTATTTTGCTATTTATGAAATCAAGCACGTCAGTATCCACGTCTATATCTTTCACACTACTCTCTAACCTATTTAGCGCCATTTCGATCGCATTGTGGCTGTCCTTTTCTCTCCGCACTATCATGCTTATAGCATTTGCTATTTTAAATTTACTTTCCTTGAAGATTTTCAAATAGGCTCTTCTACATGCATGTGAAAGCTTATCCCTCTCTGAGTACGCTCTCAGTAAAAAACTTTAAACAATACTGAGTTAGCGATGAAATATGTAACTATATATATAAAAAAATACCTGATTTCATCTTTAATTTCTTTTTCATAAAACTGCACGGACTCTTCGGCTTCTTTCATTTGCTCTTGCCATCTCTCCCTGGGTTGCATTATACGTCGTCCAAGATTACCATTCCGTAGATCATAGTCAATTCTATCAAGGTTCTGCTTATTTTCCCATGCTTTATCATGTAATTCTTTAGATTTAGCTAATTTTTTCTCATAATTAACAATATCCTTTTCACAATTATTGATTTGTTTCTTGTAATCGTTTATGCGCCATTGAGACTCAGTTCGAAAAGTCGTCAGTTCTTGTTTCAATGAGGAAAGGTCTAGTTGCAATCTTGTCTGTTGGGACTCTTGATCAACGAACAAATATAAAGTGTCCAAGGAATGTTTAATCGTGCCATCACAATGTTGGAATTCATCAAAAGCTGGTCTTGATTTCATTAAACCATTTAAATACGAGTTAAACGCATTCACTCTTTCCGCAACAAGAGCCTCAAACGATTTGATAATTCTTAAACTTAGCTCTAATTCATGGATAATATCTTCGTGATGAAGCTGTTCAAAGGTTGGACGACACTCTTCTTCTTCGTCCCATTCGCGCTGAAAAGACAAGTGCTCAGAGTCGATTATATCAACCTCTTGCTTGTAGTTCTCGATATCGGCTTTAAAGCGATCGTTGTGGCGGTCACCTACTAAGCGATTTACCGCTTGGTTGAGCAGATTCATAGAGATAACTTGTAAATACTATTTAAAGTTAGCAGTTGTGGCAATCTCCTCGAATCGAACAATCCCCA
>JACCDO012058152.1_pt1 | contig 11575 bp, 8 predicted proteins | sample 7446101 | NCBI WGS metagenome assembly JACCDO01 (sample SAMN15323440, study PRJNA562643) | freshwater metagenome | isolation source: river surface water | place: USA:Blue River Watershed | collected 2017-08-16
AATACCCGGAAGTAGTCATGTCTGTGGTGTAATATTTAGGAAAGGTGAGTTAGTTTGGACATGTCGTGAATGCGGAAAAAATGATACTTGTGTATTATGTGATAAATGTTATAAAAGTAGTAATCATGTTGGTCATGAAGTTTATTTTCACGTTGCATCTGGTAGTGGTGGATGCTGTGATTGTGGTGATGAAGAAGCATGGTCAAAAGAAGGCTGTTGCCCTGAGCATTATCCAAAAAATGATGATAACATTGATCCAACATCATACATGTCTCCCGATTTATTAAGTGGATTAAATGCTGTAGTATCTGAGTTAATCAAAATTGTTACCATATATGCTGTCGGTTGTGTCAAGGGTTTCAATAAAAAGAGTGATAACATATATGCAAATAGACTGGAAAATGAACTGAAAGATGCCAATCTTGATACTCCAATTGCATTAATTGGGCGATTACACAATGATGATGTTCATTCTTATGACGATGTTATTAAAGCCTTAAGGGATTTCTTTCCGGAAAGAACAGAAAATGAAGTCATACAGATGACCACGAATGTCGATAAAGAAGGGGATTCTTTAGTTTTTACCACAGCATCCATGGATAAAAATGCAGTATCTCGCACCTTAGATAATGCTGATCGCATACTCGGAGTCAATGCTGGTTTGCTACTTTCGGTTATGCCTCAAGATTTATACCTACTAGATTCGAAAATTGTAACAATTTTGGCTTGGTTTAAAATGCTAGGAACTTCAAATGACGCTCTAAGGCGAGTAATAACAAACTTGCTATTTACTGACGTTGAAGAATTGTGTAATGCGACCACTACAACCACTGCAACCTATTTACCGATCTTCAAGATGCTATTACCAATATTTAGTTCTAATAATACCAATCAATTTCCCAATTGCATACCTCAATTTTTTCGTTGGATGAATAGTGAATCTTACCCTGATATGTATATCTATCCTTTTGACGTGTGTCATCGAAACCCATTCGCTATTATGATGATGGGTTCCCCGTACCTATCCAAAAATGTCGCAAAAGTTATCAATGACATTGTAGTCTTGTATCAGCATGATCGCAAATTTAAATATTGCTATTCCCAAACTTTAACGATATTGTATCCTGCTATACAAGTGCTTTTTAATGGCGGAATTGGGGAGGAGCAAAGAACGATACTCGGAACCACGGTTCAAGTGTACACCGCTGATTCGATTGTTAATTGTATGTCATCGGAAGGCGTCAATTCTCGATTATTACCAGAATTTAATAAACCCATGCATGTTTCAAGTGTTTATATCGCCAAAATGATGACATCAACGGTAAAGTTCATTCTAAAAGATATGGGCTGTTACAGATCACGAGTCAATGACGATTTTTTAAAGGCCAAGTAAGTTCCCTATTTTTACTTCAAATAAATATGCTCATTCGATCATTTTTTAAAAGGTTTATGACTCATCGTTGTAAGCGGTTAGGGCAAGTCCTTCATGACTTTGATTATATATGCGAAGATACCTTATCAACCCTTAAAGTTTTGTGCAGTGAACGTGATCCTGGTGTTGTAGATGACTTGTTGCAAATCCTCGCGTGCTGTCAGTATTTAGATAGATATAACCGCAGATCTGGCACACACGTTGAGTTTGAATCCGGCATTTGGCTGCCTGCCGCAGAATTAGTACTAAAAGTTAACGAATTAAGCACATCATTACTAACGAATTCATTTTTCCCGGCAAATATTTCCTCGAAATTGAATACTATAGATGCGACACTTTTAGATCAGAAACGAATAGCGGCTATCAACATCATCGTGAATAGCACCTTGTTGAAGTTAACCGAATGGGCGGGTTCCCTCGTCGTAGATAATGGGACGTTGTACTTCAATAATAATAATCAAAGTATCATGTGCCTAGGCGTCCCTGTAATATTCCATGGAATACGACGGTTTCACGTATCATTTAGTGCCGTATCAATTCATATTCCTTTGCAGCGTTTTTTAACACAATCGATTATTGCCGCTGCTAATAGCGGTGCATCCCTTTCATATGTACTGAGAGAATTATTCAGCAATCCTGAATTTGATTTCTCGTGTTATGTAGATTATTCAATTAGGTGCCTTTCGTTTTCGTCTCAGATCAATGTTGGTATGTGGAGACGGAACGGTCTGGATATGAATACGTTGAACCACAATTATTCGCATCATTTATGCAGGAAATTTAGAGATGTTGATGTATATTCAGCACAATTTGGAATATTCAGCATTGGTTATGACTCCACGCTAGCCATGTTTGTTGACAGATTCGAGCTGACCTCTATGTTCGAAATCAGCGACTACTTCCAATCTACTGACGTCTTGAAAGAGTACAAAGAACCGTTGTTAGGTTTAATGCTACAAGTTATAATCCATATGGCGACGTACTTGCCAGAAAAGCTTGTGAATGATTCTGAAAGTAATGATGATATCAGTCCTGGTTTGCGAGAATTATTATGGCGTGAAATTGCTCATAAGCTTATAGGGGGGGTGAATCAGATATCGAAATTAGAAAATTTGAGAGGCAATTTAGTAGATGGTGGGAAGGATGTCATTAGCGATGCTATGTTTCAATCAGTAATAGACGAGCTTAGTCATAGACGCAGTCTCAATGATAGTGACAAGTATGTCTTAGAAATAAAGCCTCATATTCTGTCTTATTATTATCCGGAGTTTCCACATTTGTCAGAGAAACAGCATAGTGTTGCCATTGAAGCAGTTCGAAAGGAAAAAGAACGTTTACTAGATGCCGCAGCAATAGCCAGCACCAATGTACCTGGCAACATCATTGAATTGACGAAGTGTAGCTCACCATTATTTGCTTCATTGGCGGTACCTCAAGCAACATTACACCCCGATTTTTTACAGGCTCGCGGTATTTTGTTTACCCCTTTGATGCTTGAAATAATAAATCATTCTATGAGACTGTGCATCATGCGGAAGGGTGATAAAAGCTCGTGTAACATTACTATTCTTGGGCGCATCGTGCATATAATTCAATTACAAGTTTACGCTTTTCCAGATTATATTGCATTACTTGGTACTCAAGATTTACTCGACAAGCTGCATGTACTGTTTCCTTTGATGGATAAGAATGCTTCATGCAAAGTTGACGACTACGCTGCATCATACTTGCTGAAACAGCAGAATTTTATTGAGATTTTAGCTGATTTATTCGTTAGCAACGTACTAGTGAGTGAAAACCTGTATAAATACGGTTTTTATTGGTTAGTAAAAGAGTTTTACAGCAATAATCAAGTAGTTCAGAGCATTTTCCATCGAAAAAATATCATGTTAGGCAACACCAATGTCGCCCAAGTAGGTGACGTCGCTGATGCTGACAATAGTAAGAAACGGGCAGCCGATGCTAGAAGTAGAGCATTGAATAATATGGCAAAGATGTCTATGAAATTCATGGAAATGGCCGAAACATCAGACGATGAAGCTATAGCAAAAACTAGTTCCATGGATGAAAGCAATGTTGGAAATGAGAATAAAGCTGCGCGTGTGACGAATTCTCTTGAAGACGATTGTTCTGAGTGCATCATTTGTCACATGAGAACTGGCGAAGCAATCGGATATTTATCGTATTTGCAGTCGTCAACTAATATTAGCAACAGTATTAAAAAATCTATGAAAACTAGTAGTCCACTACTGTATCAAGTATACCGAGTAGTAGCTCTCAGTGGATGTGACGTTTATTCGCAACCATCAAATGAAGTCCTCAGTATAATAAACAATGACAGCGTCGGTAAAGCCACTTATAGGCCTAGTAATAGAATGCTTTCTCATTTGTCTCAGGGAGATCACATAACTAGTGATAGGCGGGTGTTAAACTGGATATCAATCAATTGTCCTGTCTCTGGATGGTGCAAAATTTATGAAAGTGATGCAACTGTAGTATTGTATCCTGTTCACGACTTGCAATTTAATAAGCATGGAAAGTCTCGTGTGCATGCCAGTAATTGCTCTCATGCCATTCACCACTCATGCTGGGAAAAATATTCCATTTCATATAGGTCTAGTGCTCAACAAAGTTCATGGATTTCTAATTGCGTGGATACGACGAATAATGAAGTATTATGCCCATTGTGTAAAGGTATTAGTAATTGTTTAATTCCTCATTACCCACCTCATATCGCGAATGACTTGGTGCTGCCATTTGTGCATGTTACGAGACCTAATAAAACGCTCGAAATCGATGATGCAGCCAAATTTGTTAGTTTAATAAGCAGAGAGTGTGTTCCAACTGAGAATAACTGTGTTCATGATACGAATGCTATACGTCCCATCGAGTTATTCTTAACTGCCGCATTGGTCAAGCGATACGATTATAAATGGACTGAAGAGAAAAGTCATAAAATGGGATTGATTATTCGTGATATACACTATTTGTGGTCTACCATTTCGTACACGATGCTGACAACAGTGACCAACTATCGTTGGTTAAAGACTTCATTCCGAGAGACCTATGACCGGGATGATGGAAATATTCAATTGATACGTTCTTTGTTGGTCACCTCCAGGAATGCTGCATCTTGGTTTCCGAGTAAAGATCTATATCATGATGAAATTAGTCTACCTTTGCAATCACTACTACAAGGTGGTAGTTTTTTCCCATCTCTGAGTGCAATGGAGAGCGGCTTCAAGCTACTTGACACCCACTGTATAAATATTGATCAGTGTCATCGCTTGCTATCCTCGCTACCTTTTAGTAGTGCTGAGACACAACCTTACTCCAATAACAAAATATCATTAATTCTTCAATTATGCAAACTAAAAGGAGTAGACATCAAACGACTGTGGGGAATTCTGTGCATTCCATTATTGAGCCAAGATCTACATGTCATATCGGTTGCGTGCTTCTCATCTATTGCTGATACGTCGCATCTAGACACGATTTTCAGTATCATGGTAATTGCTAGAATAGCGCAAATATTGATTGAACCCGCTTCGCTTGGCTATTCGAAGTATAATTCTTATGAGTGCATAGGAAAAGGTCGTGAATTCAGCGCGGAGTATAATACTGTGGTAGTAAAATTATTGGATTGCCGCGAATTATTGTGTGGAAGTGCGAAAGTTCCATACGTCAAAAGCTATCCAACGGAAGCAGAAGGTGTCAAGTATTTAGTCGGAGTCGTGACGTCTTTAATTCCATTTTTGGAATTTTTATGTAGCTTTTACTACGTGATCTTGCTTGGTAATTTCGAAGGCAACAAAGAGTGGATATCCTCTTTCGAGAGAATATTCACCAAATTTAGTGATTTTGATGGTATAATTGCTCTAAGTGGCGTCATTGAGCGCGTAGATCAGTTATTGTCGCTCCTGAACTTACCAAAGTTTCAAGAGCTATTATGCTGTTCTTTGGTACCAATAGCTATGTCTTCATGGGGTGAGCAGTATTCACGTGCTCATAGAAATTCTGTTTCAAGTATCAATCACAGTCATCCATGGATACCAGGTAGCAATGAGACGAAAGGTGAAATATTAGGATCAGCTTCAGTAACCAGTGATAATGAAGAGGATTTGCCATCTAGTATTGACGCGAAAGCTACTGTATCCATCAATACCGATCTTGATTTAAATCCTAGTAGCGAAATAGAAAATGAGAGTAATGCTGATATCGAGGACGACTCTGAGGACGATATCGAGGGTGATAATGTGGATGCTGATGATATGATTTTGGTTGAAGATGGTGAGCTCATAGCTAATGGTGGTAACTTTACCGGTGACAATGACATTAATGATATTATGGAGCAACTTCTTGCTGCGGGTATGGACCCTGAATCACTTGATGCCGATACTTTAGAATTACTTTCAAATCTTTCAAACCAAGATTTTTCATCCGCTAATAACGCTAATCGCAGTACCAGAAGTTGGAATTTATATGGCGTTGATCCACCAATTTATTCTACTATTGATGAACCATTAACTGCATCAGAACCTAATAGATTGATATCTGTTCATTCCGATACTCCTTTACAAGGGACAATATCTGGTGTAGGGCGTAAAATAAATGGTTATAATGGTGAAGAATTGCAATATACATTTAATGATCTATCGCATTACGGGATATCATTGCCTAATACTCCTGGTATTATCGATCTTCCCTTGAACTACACTGACCTTTATGACATGATTAAAGGTGACAACATATTGCCTGATTCTCCGGCTTTATGTTTATTATGTGGTAAAGTAGTTCATGCTGCTAATCGAAAACGTGAAAACACGCAAAGACTAAGGATAGTAAATGGTCCAGGTGAGTGTACGTTACACAGTCGAGATTGTGGAGTTGGAGTTGGTATCTTCTTCTTACTAAAGCCATGCAAAGTATTATTGATAAGAGATAATCATAGTGTGCTATTGCCATCCATTTACCTAGATAGCAGAGGTGAGGCTGGAGAATCCAGAGGCCATACCAGACCGCTATTTTTGTCCACGAAGCGATATCAGCGTTTAAAAGATTTGTACCTTAAACATTTAGTCGGTCGAGAAGTGGCTAGATTGCGATCAAGTGGGGATGGAACGATTGTTGCTGCTGGTTTTTACTAGTTGTCATATTTGGTACCCACAATTTAGTTACACCGTGTAACTCCAATAACAAAGTGTTAAATTTTCAATTCTGTCAATCCTCTTGTTCCTTTTGTTCCTCGTCGTAATTTCTAGACTGTGCAAGCGGTTGCCCTCATTGAGTCTATGTGTTATTGTTACGCCATTAATCATTCCATGATTCATTTTTAAAATGCCATTAAATGGCAATCATTTATTGGGTACCGGTATCGGCAGTCAAAAAACCATCGACCTCGAATCGATTTCGGGGACAACGAGAGGTCGAACAGCCGCAGTCCCGCGCATACGTGGATACACGCGACAGCCCTGCGCAAAATGTACTACTTGCTTTTTCTGATTAGTTTGCTGTGCTTATTCGGGAATATTCTCAGTAAAAGCGACCTCGAACTGCAGATGGAGGAAGGTAGTTCTGGGGACACCGATACTGGTAGTTCAAAAGGAATGAGAGTTCGCCAGCTGCAACGTCGCGCGTTAGAAGAATGGGGAAATAGTTTGAATGAAGAGACAGATTATAATGCTACTTACTGGCAATATGGATTACATATGCAACCACAAAATGCATTTAATCATTATATCAATAAACTTTCCCAATTATTCAAGAAACTTGGGGCGAAAGTGAACTTTGCCATAGTTGGTGCTTGTGATGGTAAGTTAATAGTGTGAATCATTTGTTAATACAATAGTAATTTTATTCTTGACTAGGCACACATGATGTAACAATACGTGAAAGATATATTCCGAATAGTCATTGGAATGGTGTATTTGTAGAACCAATGGGTGTAAATATCCGTGATTTGAAGCAACTATTAGTGAATCATAGTATTAGTGATAGGTCTTATGTTATTCAAGCTGCTGTTACAGATGTATGTGCAGCACCCACAATAGCAGTCAAATTTCCTAATTACGAAGAAACAAAAGGTGATAAAGTGCCACATTGGTTGAGAAGGCAAATTGGTGGCATTGTTGCACCAACTGATCGAGTAAGAGATCCAGCCTGGAAGGTAGAGCAAGTCAAATGTATGTCCGGTATTGATGTTATTGATGAATGGACCAAAGCTACGCGACCAAGTAATGTAAATAATAATAGTGGTAAAATGACGAGAAAAAGAGTTCATGTATTAAAAATTGACGCTGAAGGCTTCGATTATCAAGTGTTAGCATCGTTTTTGCCAGCTGATGTTAAAAGAGTTGAACTTCCAGTTATGATTAATTTTGAAGCAAAAAGTATGAAAGAAAATTACATCAAAGCACGTGAGTTATTGTTATCAAATGGTTACGTGGTCAGTCTTTACGGTACTGATGGTTTTGCTATGCTAAAGCTCAAAAGTAAGAAGAAAGATGTGAAGGTTACTGATACGTCGTTGACTCAATTGGATAATACCTTAACCGATGGAAATCAATGGGTTCCTGACCAGTAATTGTTGATAACCATCATCGAAAAAAGAATCATAGATAATAAAATGTTATTAAGAAGTAGCTTGATTATGTGAAACATATAACGATGTACATATTGATTTTAACTCTTTATCTGTTAGTTACTGTCACTATTAAAACTAAAATGAAATTTTGCAAACTTCATTTAATTCTTTAAATCTTCAGACTTCTTCTTGTAAGCGTCCTTTGTCTTCTGGTCAGCAGCTGCCCATAAACCACCAAGAAGTTTGCCTAGTTCACCAAAGGTGGCATTAGGATTAGCCTTCTTGACTTCAGGACGTTTGTCAGTGCAGAACAAAATGTACGGAGATGCAACTCTTTTGCTTTTCTCGCCTGTCTTCTTTGCTGCTTTTGCTGCTTTTGGTGCCATTTTTTAACTGTAATAAAAGAAAGTAATAATGAGTAAATTGTTGAAGATCCTCGCAGAGATGGTAGGAACGGAACGAAGCGAAAGGGAGGTGTGGTGGAATGCGGCGCAGTGTGGTGCGTGGCGGCAGCCCACCGAGGCGGAGACGTGCGGAAGACGCGGTATTGCTCACCTTCGTCTAGTTACCTTTTCGATTTCACACTGCAGAGCTGAGTGAGAGATCGCAGGATCTACAAGCAGTTAGGGTCTAACGAAACGGTCATATTGAAGAGAGAAATAACAGTTTGTAGTCAGTAATAAAGGATGACAATGCGCTTGATGTAATGGTGGTAAGTAAATGAAGTGGTTAAAACTTATTAAACTAACTTAATTCTCACTTTCACTAATTCAATCAAAAAATATAAATTTTTGCAACAAACTTGTCATCACAAGCTATACCATTGGTACTTTTGCAGCGTTTTGGCATAATAATCACTCTTTGAAACAGTTTATACGTGTAATAAATTATATGTATTTCATGCCGGTACGGTTCCGCAAACGCGCCAGCACTGCCGTCATAGAACAGCATAGCAAGTGCATTGTAGTGACCACCAAGTGCACGAATAATGAAATACCAGCTTGGTTTGTTGTGCATTTTCCTGCTCTACTCCACCACCAGTGGATTTGTGCGCAACTTTCATAGAAAATATATTCAACCTGTGTTCGATGTACCACTTGAATTGACGGGACAATTAGATCCAAGCAAGAAATGGGATGTAAAATTTATATATAAAGGAGAAGAGAAAGTGGTTTCTGTTAGTGAAGATTGCTCATTTTTGGAGATTGGTGAAAAAATATTTGATGGTGTTGATAGTTCATGTCGTAATGGGATATGTACAACATGTGCTGGTCAGGTGATACAAGGTCGAGACAACGTAAAATTAGCTGTACATGGACTCGGCAAAGAGCAAATTGAGCAAGGTTTTCTATGCGCGTGTCAAGCATATTGCACTGGACCCAATGTAGTCGTAAAACTAGGTATGTATGACGAGGTATATGAAAAACAATATGGTCAATACGAAAAATCGTATGAAATGAAATTTGGTGAAAGGAAAGAAGAAACAAAAAGTAAAAAAGGTTGGTTTGGTTAAATGTGTCAAGCGGGTTTACGGAAGAAACATATATTATTAATGTAAAATAAACAATCAATGAAATTATTCAAAACTTGTACTGAACATTACTTGTTTATGTTTATGCGTAAAGAATATTCCCAATTACATCCGCATTGATGCATGTAACCGATGAGATCTATTAGTATTCAAATGTAATTTTTTCATGAATCATGTCATATGATATCTGTATGTTATCAAATACTCAGTACTATTGATAAAGGCAGACAATTATAAGGATTGCGCAACGGTGGTAAACAGCATAAACTGTTTTAAATATCGGAAGCAATTTTAAACTTCTCTGCAATCTTGATTGTTGTTGTAACATACTGTGTAATGACTATGTTGAAGGTGAGGTGAGTGCATCCAGTAACGTATCATCTCAAAAATAATAACTTTACATCGGACTTACGGATACATATCTAGTTAAGAAATAGGAATATCAATCAAATTATAGTGAATTAAGTAAATGCTGCGTCGTATATATCGTTTGCTTCAGAATAGGATTGAAACTTTGCATCACTACGTATTTTACGTTATGAGAGCTGGGTTATTTGTCTTCATTAGCAATTAGTACGATGCAGTTGCGGGTGAGCATCTTCCTGCTCACCTGGTACCGATTCCTTGTGTGATTCAACCGCGTAAGTGAAATCCAACATTATTTGTTTCCAGTTTTTGATTTTGTGTCAACCACCTGATTTTTAGGAAAAAAAAAAAGATACTTACTCTCTGAGTGAGTTTGTCGATGTAAAGTACGCGGTGACTGTGATGCAAATGACTCGTTCCAACCATGCGCGAACAGCGAGGAATATGTCACTAATCTCGCCACTGCCTGCTGCACTTTCATCGAAGTCGCACCCACTGCACTCGCAGTTGCTATTTGCAGCAAATCTCTATTATTTCTATTATTTGTATTATTTGTATTATTTCTAGTTATTGTTGCAGCTCTGGTATAATTTGTATGATAATTCATTATATTATATTCAATTCTTGAAAGCGGAACTACCGGTAGTTTGATGAGGTACAACATAGGCACAAGAATGCTTTGCACCAGAATGAGTCACACGGCGATTCTGCTGTTGCTGCTCGTCGGGCTGAATGCCTTCAACGGCAGCGGTTACACTGCATTGATGCCCAGAAAAACGCACTTGTTGTCACGTCCAATAGGCAATCAATACAAATATAATGTAACGACAGTGATGTCCAAAACACAATTAAATGCGCATATTAATTCAAACATAGTGAGTAAACACAATAAATTTGATGAAATAAAGAGAAAAATTAAAGAGAAATACACAGCAATATTACTTGATTTTAAAATTAGACCATGGACATACTTATCAATCCCATTAAGTGCTGGTATCATCGGTTACATAACGAACTATCTAGGAGTTATGATGCTATTTTATCCCATAGAATGGAAAGGTATTCCAATATTTCGATGGGATCAACAACCATTTGGATTATTTGGATGGCAAGGTATAGTACCTGCACGTAGAGTTGTTATGGCTAGTCGCATTGTTGATGTGACTATTACTAAATTATTAAAGATAACTGAAATATTTGGAATGTTAGATCCCAACAAGTTAACTGAATTATTGCTGCCAACAATAAACAAAGATAGTTTTTTAAATTTGTTTCCAAATGTTGTCCTGTCGAAGATATTGACTCGAGTGTCACGCGAAGTTATTAATAACATAGAAAAGCTTGTGGACATTAAGGATATTGTAGTTAACGGTTTGACAAATGACCCAAAAATATTAGGAGAGTTCTTTCAAAATGTTGCAAAACAGGAGTTAAGATTTTTGATCGATTCTGGTTTCGGTTTTGGTATTATTCTTGGGGTATTTCAGATGTTTCAAATGATGCTTTATCCTGCTAATTGGACACTACCAGTATCAGGTGCATTAGTTGGTTACGTTACTAATTGGATCGCTTTAAAGTGGATCTTTGAGCCATTAAATCCGATTAAGGTGGGACCATTTATTTTACATGGGATGTTTTTGAAACGCCAAATGCAAGTAAGTAG
>JACCDO010131837.1_pt1 | contig 11573 bp, 5 predicted proteins | sample 7446101 | NCBI WGS metagenome assembly JACCDO01 (sample SAMN15323440, study PRJNA562643) | freshwater metagenome | isolation source: river surface water | place: USA:Blue River Watershed | collected 2017-08-16
CACCCTAACCTACCACCCGGTACCGGGTTAGTATCCCTAAAGAAGGTCATCGGCGTAGAAAGCGAAAAATTCACGACTATATACCTAACCCTATTCATGAGCCCTATGCAAACCCTAATCTGTAGGATTACAAAGGAAGTCGTGAAATATCATATATTGGATTCACATACATACATTGGATACTATTAGAATCCATAGAATCATCATTAATAACTCTTCAAATTGCAATCGTACTGACAATGCATCTCAGAAATATACTATATATATTAGTACTATGTCTCTACTTTTAATTTGTGATCACTAGAAAACGTAAGAACCTAAACCTTCCATGTTGTATGATGCTGTTGGATTTCAAAGAGAAGAAAGATATGGCAATTGTGGTCGATAAATTTATAAAACGGGAAATGGTTTACAAGTTGGAACCTATAGGTAATAACAATTACAATAATTATTATTATTATTATTACTGCATTATTTTAACTATTATATATTGGTAGTAGTGATAATATTTTAACTGTTATTTAAATAGTCCTATATCTTTTTTGTTATTGGTGCAGGTTTGGCTGAAGGTAATGTTTTACTCAAACTTGAACGTATCGTAGATGATTTATCCGCTGATGATATATTCATTGCATTTATTGCTGTTAAAACAGTTTTAGATTTTATTACTTTTGTTATTGGTGTGCTATTACTAGAATTGCTATTATTATCAATATTTTTTATCGGTGTTTGGTCATTATTTTTATAGCAATCAATATTTATTATATCATTACGTATATCTTGTAAATAATGAATATGATAATCAATATTATTGACATTACAATTGCATTTATGTAATTCATCAACTACTGTTTTATTACATTTTAATAAAAATTTGATACTTTCAGAATCATTATTATTACTATTCTTATTTAATAATTCTAGATATTGATGACTTCGAATATATAATTTATGTAAGCATTTAATAGCTACTAAATTATTCGTTGAAGAATAAAATATTAATTCATTAATTATTTTAGGCAATATTTGTGATATCAATACAATATCACCAAAATGATCAAATAAATCAAACCAAATTAATCCATACTCTCCAATCATCCATAAAGCTTCATAACGCAAATTATTAATATTCATAACCCAAGTACTATATATGCAATCATTGCTATTTTCTAAAATATTTGTAAATGAATCTAATAAAATCATATTTTGTTGTAAATGTTGTTCATTAGTATTAACTTTACTATTCAATAGACCACTTCTATACTGAACAAACGTTACAATGAAATATTTCCATATATTTGACAGCATATCAATATGTTTTAATGAACAATGTGTTATGGTAATATTTTCAACAATACTCAAACAATTTTTTATTACTAATAAATCAAATACCTTGACGACATTATGACTAATGTTAGCTATAGGAAATTTAGATGAACATTTGAGTCTTTCAAATACTTGTAATACTATATCATATGATACATCAATAGGATCGTTGATTTTACTTAAAAAATCTAAGGTCATAGATTGCAAATCAATCCAATTCCATTCATTAAAAGAAATACAATATTTCTCATCTGGTAACAACCAAAATAATGTAATAATAATATTTTTGCATATATATGATGACGATGTTTCAACTATTTTGTCATTTATAAAATTCATAAATATATTCTGTAATACATTAACTAATTTTATAATCCATTCAATCGTGCTATTATTTAATCTTGGTTTATATTTAGATGTTGAAGAAATAATTTCTAAATCACTATTCCAAATAAAATTTCCTAAACATTGACATGATTGTAATAATTTCAATAATATAATATTTGTTATATTACTCATTGATATATGCTTTAATAATATTTTGCAAAACTCATCAATTAATTTATAACCATTTTTGTGATTTTCTAATATACTAATATGAAACCATACATTTCTATTCTGAAATAAATTTAATATTAAATCGGCACATGATTTTGGTGTAGAATTAATCATAAACACTTTAATTTCCATAAATATATCAACAATCATTAATTCTGATAATTTATCTGATAATACCAATGACGTTAAAATATTTCCTAAATAATATCGACATAAATCATCTTGTTGATTAATAAGTATATTATCTATTCCTTGTTGTGGTCGTAATTTTACTAATAATGATCCTGCTAGTGATGCTTTAAATTCGGTATTATTAGATATTTCATATAATAAATATAATGCATGTCGTGCTAAAATTTCATTCGGAGATGTTATTGCTATTAATAATATATTAATAATATCTTCAGGAGGTGAAATATTTGTATGACGCATACATGATAAAATAGAAATCCACAACAGATTCTCATTATCATAGTCTTTATCAGCTTTTTTTTGTCCCAATAATATTTTCTTTTTTCGTACAGGTAATACTTTTAATTTTTTCAATTCATTTACAGCTAATTGCATAACTTCAGTTGCCATATATGCAGAAGCTGATATACTAGACATATTTGCGTCATTAATAAATTTCATATTACATGTTATTATACCAAATGTTTTCCATAAATTAAATAATCGATTACAACTTGAATTTTTTAATTCTAATTCCTCCTTTATTAATATAAACATTTTATTTTGAATATTCTTCACATATGATATATTATTATCATTTGTATTGTAATTAATTATTTCAGTTAATATATAAAAACACAATCGTGATATTTTTCTGTCATAATCAGTAGAACTTGATGATATTCTACTTAATGTTAATAATATATTACATATTGATTCATTTAAATTTTCACGAAATAATGGGGAACAATACGCAGCTAATTCTCGTAGATGTACTAGCAGTGATGAATGGTTGCCAGTTTTCTGCACATTTATTATTTCAGATACCAGATTATCGTAACTTTGCATGGTAATTATAATTTTCTCCTTGGCTCATTTTCCGGATTTTTTTTGAGTCGAAATTCGACTGTCGAATTTTCAATCGGAACTCACATGTCACAAACTATATATTAAATAATTTTGTAGTAATGTACTGATGTATAAAAGGATATACTTTAAACAAATATATTAAATATGAGAAAAATAGCAATTTCAGTTTCATTCAAATTCAATTCGTTAGCACCGGTACAATTTTACACTCATTTTACAGAGATTGTTATAAACGCATTGTTAGTCCTAAATCTTTCACCTGTGATTTGTAACCATATCCTAGATGCAGATTCCATGATAATATTATGTTATAAGTAAATATTTCCAAAGGGTCCGCTTTGACCCGATAATTTTACCGGAAATGTTTCATTCACCTACCTGAGACTATCTCTCTGCATACCTACTAAATTCATAGCAAATTTATGTCACGACCTAAAAGAAATTGAATTTAAGTACTTTATTATGACTATGCTCTGGATTATTTTGCTTTTATTTGTGGTTGCTGTTATTTCTGATGAAGGATATTATCTCGATACAATAGGTGAAGAAGTTAGTGATTTTTATTTATCTCAAACGCCAATATCATCACTTCAAATATATGTTAAAACTTCAAATAGATATTTGGCAGGCACCACTGATACTGTTTATGCTACTTTTATTGGTGACTTCTCTACATCTGGTCCACATGGTTTAGTTTCATCATTAAGTGCAGGTTCAGATATTACCGAAAGTATAACATTAGAAAGAATTATAGGTACATTACGACAAATAAGATTTGAAAAGAAAGGTAATGATGGATGGTTACCTCGCTCTGTTGAATGTAGACTAGGTAATGTGTATTATTTATTGAATGTACCAAATATATGGTTAGATGTATTTAATGCAACACAATCTACGTTGTATGGTGATGGATTTGAAACTGAATCGCAAGAATTTTTACCTTCTTCTTCAAATTTATTATTCGATGTTATGGGTAGTTATAATCTTTATACTTCTACGGGAATTCGGGATGACTCATAATAATATTATATTTATCATAATATAGCTGAGATATATAAGAGTGATATATAATTGTCTAATTGATAACATTGTGTTGTTATTTGTATAAAGTCTATTTATTACACCAATTACAATCTATTTTGCCCATTAATAATTTCCCTAATGGAATAGTCTCTATATCACTTTCTAATACAAAATTTACTTCATTTAAATCTTTACCTAATTCAATTAATGTTGTTATACTATTCATAGGTCGACGATATCCTAAATCCATATAATAAACCGTTTTATCTGAGTATGTTTGATACATGGTTCCATTTTCACGATTTAAATACATATCACGAAAACATTTGGGTATATTTAAAATAAAATCTAGAGTAACTAATTGGAAATCAGTAATTTCTGCCCCCATATATTCTAAAGTTAACTCATTCGGTATTTGTCGACGACAACCACCTTCTAAAGTATAATAATTATATACTGTTATATTATAAACTTTTAGTAATCTGCCATCTTCAAATGTAGAATTTGGTATTTGCATTTCTATATTACATGCTGCTGTAAGAACTTCATTCGCAATAGCTATTCCAGTAGGTGTAGTAACAAATCCTCTTGGTTCATCGTTACATAAAAAATGATCAACACAAACAATATCATTAAATGGAAAACGAGGTAATGCAATTGATGGTGTATCAAGTAGTACTAACCCAGGATAGTTTAAATTCTGTAATTGTTTTTCCATAAATTGATTTACAGCTCTGATTGCAGCATTGTTACGCCAATAATTCATTAATCTGATGCAATGTTCATTTGCGGCAATACAATATGGATGCGGCATTGTTGACATCCAAATAATTTTATACAAAGAACTACAACGATTTTTTAATCTATTTAAAGCATCAATTACACCTAAACCTTGAAATGGATTTCGAATATATCCTCGAGGTGGGAAAAATTGTAAATCCCATGAGCCAGTTTGTATAACTAATGTTTGAATTTGTTGGTTAATATCACATGGTAAATTATCCAAGAATAATATCAAATTATTTGAAAAAGTGTTATCAGAATACGATACACCAGAAACATTTACATTACCATGATATCGACCCATTCGTAATTTATTAACATACCTATCCATAGTAATATCAAATTGATATCTCATATGAGATTCACCAATAAACCATATAGTTTGTCTCTTTAGACATTGTTTCATGCTACTTATAGTTAAATATTTTTTAGTTTGACCTCTCCAATCATATACATTATCATTGTTGAATATAGCACTATGTGTTTTTTTTAAATCATTCAATGGGCGTCTATACCACATTGGTTCAGTATTGTGTAAATTGTTTAGTGTTGTAATATTTCGATTAATTTTTTCGTCACTTGATAGTGTTGACCTCCTGAAAAAATATATTGGACCTTTGTATATGTTATGATGTAATGACGCTAAATTGTTGTGTCCAACATCACAAAATGCATCATAATGCTCATAATGTAATGTAATACTTACATTGACACCTAATAATACATTATTGTTGTTATTTATCCTTAAGGCTTCAATATTATTTGGTAAAGGACAAAATATTTGATATGAATTGTTAAAATAATCAACAGTATTGCATGATCCTAAAAAATTAAATGACTTTATGTTCACTTCAAAGTTGGAGCCCCCAGTTATATTGTACATTGATTCACAATTACTTTGTTGAATATTTATAATTAAATATTGATTCATTATATATCCATTAATATAATTATCTTCAAAATATATAAGATTGTATTTACAATCAACTTGAAATGTGTCACCTTTCTGACTTATTTGACGATTCCAATGATGTACTTTCCTAATTTTTTCGCGAAATTTACGTAATTCGTAACGACATAGGTACGTACGAAATCCATTTTCTGGTATAATTGAAGCTTTACAAGCATTAATTTTATCAAAATAATCGCTCTCTATCGGCGTTAACAATTCATATTGTTCAAATTGTTGCAACTCGTTGCCATATCCTAAAATATTACTATAACTGCCAACAAATTGTAAATATAGTAAAAAAATAAAATATGTTATCACAATCATATTTATTTATCAAATCAATATCCCTGCACTCAATAGGTTAAATGCAATGATATTCGTAACTCTGATCAACGCTACACCAAAATCAAAAACTTTAAATTAGTAAAATATTGAACGCACATAATCATTATTGATAATTAAGCACGCGACGACGGAGTCCGATGATCGTCTGCGCTGAAATGCAAATATTTATAAATAGGTTTTTTTATAGGTAATGAAAATTACCTTGGTTCCGGTTTTGCATCAAACTTTTGCAGCAAGGCGAGAATAGGATATATATATATATATTGCATCCAATAGTAAATAATTGAGTGAACAATAAGAGTTACCAAGGCCTAGATTGAGACGAAATTTGATTCTTTAGGATGAAATTAATACATAATTCATACACGGTGGCATCCGGTGCTTATACCGGTACCTGGGAAATACCCATGGTACCTTACAATGGTAATGAATTTTTTTTTTTCTCAAATGGATTTAATTTTCAAAACCAAGGAACAAGAAGGAAAACAACCTGCTGCAAATTGCAATGATAGTATAATATTACTAGGATATTTACGCGATCCGAAAATCAGTAGATATTTATAATAACAATAATGATGATATCAGTGTTATCTTATTACTTAATTCTTATAACCTTACGCTTTTCAGCATGTAAATTATTGCCAAAAAGTCCTAATATAATATTTATTTTAGCAGACGATTTGGGTTATGGTGATCTTGGTTGGGAACCATTTTATGATGATATGTCCCAAATGAAAAATGTAAAGACTCCAAATTTAAAGAAGTTAGCAAAAAATGGTTTAATAATGACAAATTTTCATACTGCTGCACCGGTTTGTTCGCCGTCAAGAGTAAGTATAATGACTGGATTATTTCCTTGGAGATTAGGTGTCGATTTTATATATTCGCAAGATTTAAAATTAGATGGTTCTGAAGAGTTAAATCATGAACAATTACCATTATTACCAAATATTGCTAATACCTTACGTGATTATGGTTATTATACAGCTCATGTTGGTAAATGGCATTTAGGTGGTATTACTCCAAATAATATGAAGAATAGATTGACCGGTAATTGCACAGTTCCAGGTTTACATCAATATGGTTATGATGAATTTGTGGTAATGTCAGAGGGTCATAATGAAGGTGCTAGATTTTTTACACAATTGAAAACTGAAACTTATCATCAAGGTAGCAAATTTTTATACAAAAACGACCAATTTATGGATAATAAAGACGATGAAATATTAACTGATAGACAAACATTAGAAGCAATGAGAATTATTAAAGAACAGCATAATAAAAAATCAACATTTTTTATAAATTTATGGTATGATGCACCACATTCACCATGGGAATGTATTGAACCATATTGCAGTGAATATAGTTCAATCATGTCGGATAATATATATATCAATTATGCAAGTATGATAACAAACATGGATTATAATATTGGTAAAATAATGGGTTTTTTAGATGAATTGAATATTACCAATAATACTTTAGTTATTTTTACAAGTGATAATGGTCCTGAACTGGATGTTGGTAGTCCAGGAAAGTACAAAGGGAAAAAGAGATCTGTGTTAGAAGGTGGTTTAAAAGTTCCAACAATATGGCATTGGCCTGGCACGATACAAAGCAACTCAGTCTCAGATATATATGCACTAACTACAGATATATTTCCAACATTACTTGATATTGTATCTATTCCGTTTCCTGCACATATTAGAATTGATGGTATATCAATTGCAGAAATAATTAGATATAATAAAAAATATGATAAGATCGGTGATGAACGAACAATTTTATGGTATTCTAAATGTACAAATTATCCCAAATTTGCTGCTATCCAATCACATGGTTTTAAATTAGTTTGGGTAGATTTTGAGGGAAGATCGGGTAAATTACTTCCTCCAACATTTCGGTTGTATGATTTACGAAATGATAAATACGAAGATAATGATTTATTTCCGATGTTTCTAGATTCTTGTAACAAAACAATAAATATCAATCATAAAACTTGGAATAATATTAATAAAATGGATAGTAACGAGCGATCTTTAAAATCGTTAGAAAATAGGCTGTATTATTTCATTTACTATTTACACGTTCGGTTGCATTTATTTCGTTATTTAGGTAATGTAGATTGGCTGTATTATCACGATAATAAGCCATACGAAATAGCACCTTCGTGTCATACACGTGATCATAATGACATATCAATTAGTTGGAATACTTATCCAAGTTTAGCGCCTGAATTTTGTGGTATTAATGTGTATAATATTAATGGATACCAAGATCCATCTTGTAAGTGTGCATTAAGTGGATTGGTTAATAATTGCAATAAGCATTGGTCTAATAATAATAATAATAATAATGGTTGGTTTGAAGGTCCTATATTTAATGATATTGAATCATTATATGGAAAATATTCAGGGACGGTGACAAAATATTTTAGAAAAGTCTTATCCGTGAGTCAATATAACGAATTTTGCAATAATAAGTTTATTACAACGTATAATAATAATAGTGATACAATTTGTAATGCTAGTTCATGGACTTGTGGTAATTTATTGTACGAAAAGGCTTCAAATAATTATATTAGAGATACATTTCAACATAGATTTGTATATGGTAGTGATAATCGTTTTATACATATAACTCCTGCATGTGGTTATGATGCACCGTTATTTACATTGTATATGAAAGGTATGCCTATGATGCTACCGTTATGTCCAGAATCGTTTGATAAATTAGCGATAGTTAAGGATAGTTTTGCAATTGATGATAATATGATGCTAGTATCACTGTATTGTTTGTTATATGCATCATCATACAAAGAAGATATAAGTAATGTAACAATTAGTAATGACGAACATAGTTTATATCATTACGCGTATATTATTGATCCATTAGTGATACATAATTATCTTCAATTAAACGTACCTATCAATGGCAAAAAATATCATTTTTTAGATTTATTGCAAAAAAGAAATTTTAATTCTTTCACTAAACTTTTGAGTATAGATAATTTAGTCATCCCAGTGCTAATTAGTAATGAGTGGAGTTTAATTTTGATAAATAACATAATAAGCAAAGACATATTTGTTATATATTATGCTCCAAATAGTAAAAAAAGCATTAAAATGAACGATTTAAACGACATTTTGTCGTCATTATTAAATAGTATATACCATGATAAATCATACGTCATTAATAATATAAAAGTAGTTAATGGTCAAGTAAATGTTAACGGTAGTGGTAACACTGGAGTACATTTATTATCATTTGCCAAACATGCTTTAGAAATAATCATGTCTGCGAATAAAAACGTACAGCTTTCGTCAACAGAAAAGAAAAAAACGATAAGAAACAAGTTATCAACTACATTTGGTAATTATTATAGTATTAATAGTAATATTATCAATGAACTAAGATTATTTTTAATCAATAAATATAATAAGATTCAGCATAAGGAGTCAAATAAGAAAATCAGTCATTTGGAATTACTAAGTAAGTATCGAGTCAGTTAAATATAGACAATACAATTATATAGGATCAATTTTATAAACATTTCGTGTCGTATCTTGTATTTTATGTAAACATATTGGACCATTATTAATGTCATTTATTGCTTTGATTGTTAATTCAATTAATTTCTGTGCATTAACAATAGTACCTTCAGAATTTTGCATTCCCATTGGTGAAAGATATTGATAATAATGAATGCCAAGCATTCGCGCTAAATTTTGATATCCTTCCGCGTTAATAAAATCATGATGAAATGGTCTCAACTCAATTAATGCGCAACAATTTATTTCCCCGATTGCTGAATGAAATATATGTGTTGTTCCAGCACCATGCATGCTAATTAATATGCTTGCTGAATGAGCTAATGCCACTTGTTGTTGAAATGTTATATTACCAAAATTTTGTACTGTTATTTTAACATTTGGTAATCTTGACAATTTTGCATATATTTCGTTAATATTTGCAATTAAACGAGCATTTCCTTCTGGATGATATTTATTATCTATTCTATTTTCTATAACTATATGTATTTTCTTCTTATCAGGCAATGGTAAAGAATTTGCACCATAATACATTAACCACCTTTTTCTTAAAAATGTATTAAACGATTGATATAATGGTGACGATGCTAATTTTGCACAATTATTAACTACACCCCAATCATTCCAAAACCATGGAACACCAAATGGTTGAAAATATAATTCCTTAAAACATACTTTGTTAATTTTATAATCAATACCTTTTAATATTTCATGAAACCAACTTTTATAATAGTTTATAAATGGGCCATGAATATCAGGTTGATTACTTACCATAATTCTATGTGGATCATTACCTGGGCCTGTTGCAGGACCAAATTTTCTTACGCCATCTATATTTATTAACAATGAATTTTTTGAATTACGATTAGACATTACCAGCATACTCCATATTGACATAACATCATTCATATAATGACCTAAATTAAATATATCGTCATTTGATACGATAAATGTAGGTCTAGTTTCATAAATATCGCATTTTGGAATAGTTGTTGTTCTATCAATTATCGTACCAGGTATGTCCGAAAGATATTTTAAATTTTTACCGCCATATTTATCATATATTGATATAAAACCATCTTCAAATTTTCTGGTAATATCCGTTGCTAATTTTAATTTTGAAAAATCTAGTGTAACATTTTGTAATTTACAAAATGTATTCGATTTATAGTTAGTAGCACATGTTACATGACTATAATCTGAAGAAATTATTTTCGTTCTATTATCATTTAACCAGTTATTTAAAAATGACCAACCCCAATCTTCATCACATGATACTAAATATCCCAAATTAATTAATTCGTTACATTTTTTACTACTCCATTCATTTTGTAAATGCTTAGGTAAGCCACCCCAATGCTTACCTATTTTAACATTAAACTTTTCTTCATATTCTTTACATTTTATTACATCATTTTTATTTGTAAGAACCCGTTTATAATAAGGATCAATTGACTTATTTGTGCAAGTTGTGATTGATCTATATTCATTAATTGATTCAATTGTATCTAAATCTCGTTTATCTAATTCATTAAATATTATACTTTTAGAATAAGTTGTATCATATTTATCTGAAAAGTGATAGTTTGAATGTAAAAATATTAAAATAATAAAGGAAAACGAGGAAGCCACTACTACATATTTTAAATATAATGTACGAAATCGTAACATCCCATTTGTTTTTAGCTAGTTAATAAGGAATTAAATTTTCAGAATATTTTACAAGAGATCTTAATTTCGACTCAAAAAGTATGTAATGACTATATTTCTCGCTTCATTCCAGTCAATTTTTCTATATAATGCAACACACCAATTGAATTCTAGCAAGCATAACTTATGTGCAAACAGTAATTCACCTTGGGTAAAATTAATTACAAACCAAAAACCGGTCCTAAAATTTAGTTGTTAAGATTTTGAAAATGGTGTATTTGAACCTAAATGTTATTCAAATTCGCGACACTCAACTGCAGGCTTAATAGGTTTCAGCTGCAAGA
>JACCDO010544262.1_pt1:0-10000 | contig 11570 bp, 9 predicted proteins | sample 7446101 | NCBI WGS metagenome assembly JACCDO01 (sample SAMN15323440, study PRJNA562643) | freshwater metagenome | isolation source: river surface water | place: USA:Blue River Watershed | collected 2017-08-16
CATGGGGAGGAGGCAGTAGAATAGCTTGTAGACCCAAATGCAATGCCCATGAAAATTCTTCTTTTAATATTTTTTCTGATGTTATTCTAATTTTCTCATTACTACAATCTAAATCAATCCATTCTGATAATTTCCCCACAACATACGTGACCCAGTCATTGCATGCCATAACACGATCACTTCGTGTTACACATCCAATGCGATCGTTTGAAACATCAATAATATCGCGTCGAAGTCGTGGATGGAATAAAGAAAGCACCATAAAATTTAAAGAATCAAGTCCTAGCTGCATTACAGCTTGAGGGACATCTGTACATTGCCCGCGGTCAACTCCACATACCAAGTCCTGCGTTGCCATGCTCTTTCTTAATAATATTTTTGATTGGCGACTCGCCGAAATACGGAACTGGTACCGGCCACGAATACGAGCGATCCAAAGGTAAAAGTACCTCAATAACAGTGCAGTTTTCTTCCGATTTTACTTGCTTTTTCTCATTCCGTTGGTTTCCCTTCTTTTCTCTCTTAAACTTCTCTCGTTTAACCCAATTCCACACCTATAACCTAGTCATGTTTTTTGAAATTAAAAAGGTCAAGCTAGAAAGGACTTATCAAGGGAGACATAACTCGTACAGTTTGTCTCGACTCGTGAATTAAGTACTTTGTGTCATTCTTTGCATTGTGTGGTCTGTGTGTTAACTTTCTTCCTGTTCCAGCTGCAGTATGAATGGCATTATCCAGAATCCATTGGATCACATATCCCAGCTCTTTCAGTCCCAACTGCAGCATGTTTCTTCTGCTGCGGCGCCTGCACAAGCACTAGAGGGATTAAATGACAAGCAAGCATTTGATAGTTATTTGTCCAATCAAGATTTTATGAATTCTATTCCATACTTACGCAAGTCGTTGCTTGGCAGAGTAGGTAATCACTCATTGGTTACATATCGTGGACTAGTTCAGGATATCTTAGATATGGAATATTATTGTGCTCTTTATGAAGAATATAATAAACAAACCAACGATAGAAAATTGATACTCTCAAAGTATAAGGATACTATAGTAGCACATAATGGTGGGGATAATGATGTGGTTGTAGATTTAGATGGTCCAAATTCCGTTATTGCAGAGAGATTAGCATTATTCTGTGTGCCAATACCAGGCGAAACGAATTGGGCTAACAGATATTTTAATAGTCAACATAGTAGTACTGACCCAACGATGGTGAATGGTGTCATGTCAGAGCAGAATACGGTGTACAATCGCAAGAGGCAAAGCAATGACGACACACTGCTAGCCCCTTCTACCTCATCTAACAGCAAGAGGCAGGTGATCTCCAGTAATAGTGGTGATACTGTGGGTGCCATGCATGAAGATGGTGCAATACAGCCTTCAAGGAATAAGTTTGTTTACGAGGGAACTCACGACAGTGATGAAATGTGTTGCATGGTGAAGATGTACAACAGTAACAGTGCCGACAGTATCAAGTTAAATGATATGATTGAAATCGTCGGGATATTATCCCTTGATGTCGCGATTGAAGAAGGTGATGCCGCGAATGAATTAGGGCAACACAGAATAGGACCTCGAGTGCATTGCATTACCTACCGCAAATTATGCTCGTCATTCCCATTACTCAAACATATCAGTGCAGCAGGAGGAATGCCGTTACAATGTCAGTACCCTATTGCCAACTTGAGACGGGACGAGTCTGTGTTCCTAACAAACGTCAATAGTGATTATACTTCATTGATGGGCAGTGCTCGCTCAATAGAGATACGGCAGGCGATACTCAACAGATTGACCAAAGCACTTGACGGCGACAAGCTATCTGCGGAGTATGTGTTGCTTGTGCTGATATCCAAGGTTTACAGCAGGAGTGACGGCGTTATGCTCGGTGCATTAACATTGAATCTGTACGGCGACGACGTCAATGATAAAATTACTGCATCATTATACGAGGTAACTTCCCTCTTGATGGCGCGATGCGTACACTTGTCTGCATCCACGGCATCGTTCAATAACTCTAACTGGATGCCTGAACGGGACGAGGAGTCAAGTAGGATTTTGCCTTCACCGATACAAGTTGGTGTTGGTACCGTGCTTCTAATCACTGAAACAGCCATCAATCAAGTGGAGTTGAACAAGAACGGGGTCAAGTCCATGCAAGCCCTGCAATCAATGGTGTTGCTTCAAAAGCTACCGGTTCAATTTAGCTATTATCAAGTACAAATACCAACTGAAGCTTCATTTATATTTGTATCTCGTGAAGAATCAAGTATTATTAACAGTGACAGTGACATAGTGCGCGTCCACCTCGAGTGCAGTGAGGTTGCCGACATGGATGTTGCAGAGGATTCCGTGTCAATAGAGGATATACGGTTATGGCTGGTTGCCATCCGGGAACTGGGTGAAAGACCGTTAGATGAGGATATGTTGCAGTTTATAGAGGAAGACTTTGTTCGATCACGGCAATTGAACCGCGATATTACCCCAAGTACATTTCATAACTGGTTAACATTAGCGAGATTAATTGCATTTTCAAACGGTTCTAATAAAATAAGTAGAGTCGAATGGGATTATATGCGACGTCTAGAAAATGATAGAGAGAAACGAATAAACAACATTATGAGTGAGTAAGCCTGTGATAGCTGTAAATACATGTAACCAAGTATACCAAATTTATTCGCTTATTTACAATCTATTCAAACATTATTTTCTCTTGAAATCTCTTCCCTGTGATTTCTTTAGTTCTTGCTTTTGTTTCTGTTTTTGTGCTTCTACTTTCACCCCATTAATAATACCATGTGCAGTCTGTTTGTTATTCCCCGAAATATAGTTCAATGAATGAGCAATTGCATCACGTGGCATTCCCGCTGCATCCATTGCAAGAATACGTTTCTTTGTTGCGGGATCTAATTTCTTTACTTTCTCCTCTACTTCTTTCGTTACACGACGATTCTCCTTAGCATCTGTTAGAAGCAGCGCCGATAGCAATAGAATTAGACATAAAACAACAAGAGTGGATGTCATCTTACTAGCACAAGCAGATGATCTTTTTTTTATCTTTTTCTGTTCGTTGCGAAAAATGAATGAACCCGGCCCTTAAAAAAGAGTAAAAGAATTTACTACATAGTCGACTACTTACAGAGCGAAAAGCTATTCTAATTGCACCCTGGTAAGTTTCACTCTTTACCAAGAATTGTCACGGTTGATAAATAGATTCAGTAGGACTCTGTATAAGGAAGCTTTTATTAGGTTAGATTTTACGTATCTTACACCTCCGTGATAGAGCGCTTTGTTTCCTTCTCAAAGAATACTATTAATGCAATTCTAGTAAAATTCTTGAGAACCGGGTTTTTGTCATGGTCTGTTAGAAATTTTGAAAGCAGTCAGGTGGGTAAAATGAAGGCAGAGGTGCTGTACACCCTTGCGGGCGGTGTATGCATCTTGTTAATGGTGCTGTATGCATATGAAGTATCGTTGAATGATATAGTTTGCGGTTCGCCGCTCGAGGAGTCAATGAAACAAGAGGAGAATAATATATACGGGCACGCGACCACAGGTAACACATTCACTGGTAATAAAGTGAATAGTTTCAAACAGAAAGACATTCGATTTAGTCATTATACTCCAAGACCAGGGCGCGAGTCGTATCTGCGGCATGGTAATGTAGGTTGTGATAAATGGAGTGTTGTTACAACTATCTTTGATATTACGGATGCCGTAAAGAAGCAGAGTACATTGCGTGATTGGTGCATTGTTGTAGTCGGTGATATGAAAGGACCACATGAATATGTTTTCCCAAATACTGATTATAATAATACCAGAGTGTTTCTATCAAATATAAAACAAGATGAGTTACAAGATTATTTTTCAATCATTAAACTCCTTCCATGGAACAGTTTTGGTCGTAAAAATATTGGTTATTTATATGCTATGCTATATGGCGCCAAGTACATCTGGGATTTCGATGATGACAATGAACTGAATGGAGCATCTATGCCTGAAGTACCGAATATCTCATCCAACACATCTACTTATGAGGTAAGCTATATAAAAGATGATTATAAGTTCATTACCTTTAATCCGTACGGTGTAATGGGGGCACCAACATCACCATCGTGGCCTAGGGGATTACCACTGGAACATATCAAATTAAATAATAACGGTAATCCTTCGTTAGCAGTGAAGGCAATACCTAGTAAAAGCATTGGTGTGATACAGTCTTTGGCTAACAATGATCCAGATGTCGATGCTGTGTACCGATTGACACAGCCATTGCCCTTTAGTTTCCCATCTTACGATGCCAAACACGGTGCTAAGTTACATTCTTTACTGATACCAAGTCAGACATACGTACCATATAATGCGCAGGCCACACTGAATATGTACAACGCACTGTGGTCCTTGTACCTACCGGTAACCGTAAACGGAAGAGTTAGTGATATCTGGCGCAGCTATATCCAACAACGGCTAGCAAGAGATATCGGTATAAGTTTAGTGTTCAGCCCGCCGTTAGTCTCTCAATACCGTAATTCTCACAGTTATATTGCTGATTTAGACAGTGAAAACCATTTATATCTCCGGAGTTTGCGGTTACTTGAGCAACTGAATGAGTGGAAACCAGTAAGTACAACCCTTCCTGGTAGGCTAGAAGAGGTGTACATCATGCTGTACGAGAAAGACTACATCAAGATACAAGACGTGCACCTCATACAAGCTTGGATATCTGACTTGATTAAAATAAATTACATATGGCCACAATGTATATAAGGATGTATTATTGTTCATTTTTCGGTGCTTTCGCTGTCGGAGTTGTTGTCGGAGTCGCTGCCAAATGCGGCGGTAAATTGATTATTTGATATCTTCTTGGTATCATTACTTGTTGCAGTGCGTTCATGCGGGTACATTCTTGCCCATCTCTCTCTATACACACTCTTGCTGTCTGCGTCACTTTGGGTCCCTCGAGCTGCTACTGCGACCACAAACTCGTCCATATCACTACTATTTTTACACTCGAATATAAGTGAAATACCTTCGGCATATGTTGGAAATTGAAAGTCATTTTTCATGATCCCACAAATCTTCTTCCAATCTTCATTTTCGCCATGAAACTCGTCTTTGCGATTGTATGCTCGCTCACTGCATACGTCAACATTCAAGTAATCAGGCATTATAAGGCATATAACTTTGACGTTGTTATTCAGCTGACTTAATTTGATCCAATGACTACGTTGAATTTTATTAAAGTTGCATCTATCAATGATAACAGAGTCTCCATCGTCTAGTATGCTTTGCGCAGATGAAAAAACAATATCTCTCTTACCTAACACATCTTGGCACACTGCTTTAAACTTTGTTGTTTCATTGACTATTCTTGTTGCTAATGTTGATTTGCCACTCCCAGGTATACCGCATAACATGAGAATCAACCTTTCATCCAGGGAGATGTCGAGGATAGTTGACAACGCGTGATTGTTCTGTCGAAGAAAGTCTGCCTGATTGGATGCTGTCTTCTTCGTAAACATTCCACCACTTTTTTTTACAGATTGTTTAGAGAATTCTATTCGTGGATTGGTTGGTTTTCGTGCGCAACAGTGAATAGTTATGAAACACAGCACAAAAAGGAAGAGCGAATAGAGCATACAGTGACACAACCTTTCCTTTTGCAACAAGGTAATTTATCACTTCATTTCAGCGAAAATATTTTGGAAATCGGCCTTCAACATCACAACTTTATTTCTAATGGTAGAGAGTTCTTGGTGTCCATTATGAAACGCAGATGCTTTAAATAGAGTTACACGTGATATTATTACTGTATAACTTAAAACCACCTAACATAATCGTTAGGTTTAAGTTTCATAATGCACCAAAGGTTTAACCTAACCTATAACCTTCATCAGTCAACAATGATGATTATTATATACACAACTATCGATATATCTAATGCTCTAATTTTACTATGACTTTCAGGGCCTTAAATTTGGTGCAAAATTGAAAAGCAAAAAAATACCCTTGAAGACTTTCATGGACCCCGCTCTTAACGAAGCTCCTTCGATGGACGAATCCAGTAATGATCCTGTGAAGAGTGATGTCGATACAGTGCTTAACCAAGAAAGTACTTCTGCATCAACACCTCAAGATGTAAAAGAATCCGTAAGAGAAGATGCTCCAAAAGAAGATCCTCTTGATAAAGATGCAAATATAGAGCGTCCATTGCAGATAATAACGACGGGGACGGATGCCGACTCTTTCCATATTGTTGAAAACAACTTAGCCTTGATTGTATCAAAAATACCATCACACACGAAGGTAGCAATAGTTTCTGTTGTTGGAGCATTTCGTAGTGGAAAATCATTTTTATTAAATTTTTTCTTGAGATATTTAAGATATAACAAGAACAGAGTCATCAAGAAGGATCGAGATAATAAGCTTGTTATTGATGATGATGATGTATTTTCGGAAGAATGGATGACAGATGAGGGTGAGTTGTTGTGTGAAGGGAATAAGAATGAAAATAATAGTAATAATAAAACAGTGTCCAGTTTTGCATGGCGTGGTGGTGAAGAAAGAGAAACAACTGGGATATGGATGTGGTCGGAGCCATTTTGCCGTGTTATTGAAGATGCAGATGGTAAACAAGAAAAGATCGCAATAATATTAATGGATACTCAAGGTATGTTCGACAATGAAACAAGTATGACTTTAACCGCGCAAATATTCGGTTTATCGACATTTGTTTCTTCATTTCAAATATTTAACGTCAATCGGCAACTGTCCGAGGACTCACTACAGCATCTGGCATTGTTCTCTGAATATGGTCGATTAGCAGTAGGCAAGGGAGTTATAATACCAGAAGGAGAAGAAAAAAGTGAAGAAGAGAAGGACGAGAGTGAAAAGCGTGATAGTAACAGCAGTGACGTGGTGATTGATGACTTGGATGCGAATGAAGCTACCACTGATGATAGTGCGGGAGTGGAGAACACACCAGATCCTTCCACCGAGAAACCAAAAGACGTTATAATTAAGTTAGAAAATAAACCGTTTCAACGAGTACAATTCTTGGTTCGCGACTGGCAGAACTTTTCCGTTGAGCCCGAAACATCGTCATCTTCCAGTAGTAAATCTGCTGTTTATGAGAAACTATGCGCGGAAATGAAGACATACTTTACTAACGTATTCAAAGAAAAAACAATTTCGGATTTACAAAGCACTCGAGAGCAGATTTACCGTTGTTTTGAGTCGATTGATGCATTTCTACTCCCTCATCCTGGTAACGCCATAACCAAACGGAACTATAACGGTGGAATTAGTAAGATAGAACCCTTCTTCCGCTTCATGTTGAATAGATACGTTCGCCATGTGCTGGAGGAGTCCATTGCACCCAAGCTAATGAATAATAGAACCATCACCGGGATAGAGTTGCAGAACTACTTCGAAGAGTATGTGAAGATGTTTCAACAAGGAAATAAGAAATTTCCCAAGGCAATGACTATGCTTGAAGCAACTGCAGAAGCAAATAATAGAAATTCACATTACTTAGCAATGGACTTGTATAAGACAAGCATGCGCGAGTTAGTGAAGGAGAACGATAGTACATATGTGAAGGACAAGGAGTTGAATGAACACCATAGCGCCGCACACAAGAAAGCAAATGGTTTGTTTGATGAAATGGCAACTATTGGGTCGACACACAGTATTGCAACGTATCGCACCAGACTCAACGACGAGATAACAGAAGAATTCAAGAGATTTACCACGTTGAACTCATTGCGAAATCCTTTCAAAGACGTGGAGATATATGCGATACCAGTGGCAGTTGGTGCATCTTCATGGTTTGTTGCCACGCTATTTGACATTGTTTGTACATCAGAAGTGTGTGAAGCAGTTGAATCAGCATTTAAAAATGTTTATATGTTTGTAGCATTCATGGTGGTACTTTACGCCTTCTGGAACCCATTTAAAGACATTTCTATGTACACAATGCCATTGGTTGTGGCAGTAGGAGCATGGTTCATTGCCACTTTCATCAACGTTACTTGTACCACTACCACATGTGAGAAAGCTGGTGATGCATTCGAGAGGGTGTATTACTTCATTGTGCTTAGTCTCGTAGTTCTAATATATAAAAATTTCAGAGGAACCTTTTCTTTTATAACAGATGCAGTTCAACAAGGTATGAAGGCAGGACTTAAAGAGAAGAAAGACTAAGTACACGAGGATAACAACAAGTATCAAGTAATGTTTCTAACATATGTAAGATATAATTTCAAATCAGTAACATATTTATTTTACATTATCCATCAAGACCCAGCGCTAATGACTATTCTACCACCTATAAGAGATTAGTGTCCTCCTTTAGAACTAATGCCAAATATTGGGTTCATCTTTTGGAATTTCATGTAGTCTTTATTGGCTGCTTTCCAGTCATCAGATAAAGTGTTAACCTTTTCGCCTAAAGTAAAAATTATATGAGATCATTTGATGAAAGAGAATTATTTCATTGATTGATTGTGAAATAGATTAGATAGATTAGTGAATAAGTGTGAATTTAGTTAAGTAATAAGTAGACGATGATAGTAAATAAAGAAACAATCGGGAAATAGGTGATGTTAAGATGTGTATTATATAGTAAATAAGTAAGGGAGTTGTATTTACCTCTGGCACCCATTACAGCCCAGACAAAGAACGACAGTGTAGAGAACACTCCTACAGCTCCTATAATTGCAGATGACTTTGGCATTTTATCAAGCGCTTGGACCCAAGCAGGGAAACCCTTCGACAGGGTCGCATACTTTGGAGCGAGATTCGACTCACCGACTATCTTCAATGGCATTTTCCCGTTTTACTTTTCTCACTATCGATTTTTTTGCTATTTACTTTGCTTAGTTAGGGTTCAGATAGAGGCGTTTATATTACACGCATTACATCATATTTACAACTAACTATTGTTGTTGAATCAAATAATTCATTTTGAAATCAATTAGAATCTAATTAGAAAATTTAGTAGAGACTCAATTAATTGATGCATGAGACAGTCAATTAGTTAACCAACAAGAACATAGTTTAGAGCATCAATAAGTACTAATAATAATAAATTATCGATTCGATCAGTCGGATTGCCCTAACCGGAACCGGTCCTATGTGCATTCATCATCGCGCTTGATCTAGTTCAAGAAATAGATCACTACGCGGTAAGTATTGCTATCTAAACTCTCTTGGCAAGTCTGATGCAAAAGGATATGTTGGCAATTATATGGTTGTATCCCATGCTTTGCTGGTTTACAATTTATATTATCAATTCATTGGTAATGGTTTCATATGATCCCATGATGTACCACTGCTTGAATGCACAAATAATGCGTTAAGCAATAGGATTGTAACATGTTTCAGTTGATACCATAGAATAATTGCATTGCCTTATGCTTATGTTATTAACATCTTCCATGCAACCTATATAGCATGATCTCTGATTAATTTAATACTAACTTTTTATTTATTTTTTATAGTCAATTTATACAATGAGATTCGTTATCCTAGTTGCTGTATTACTTGCTGTTGCATCAGCATTCTCACCATCTCGCACCATGGGTGCTAAGAAAATGGAATTATCTATGAATATGGATATCCGTAAAGCATTAGGTGTTGCTGCAATGGGATTTGCTCTTGCTGCACCTATTCCAGCTATGGCAGATGGTGCTGTTAGTGCATCAACTGTTTACCGCTCCAGAAACTATTATGGTGCACGCATTGTTGACCTAGCTAAAGCCGCTGATACTGGTAACTTTGCTGCATTTGAAGATAAAAAATCAAAAAATGGTTTTGATTTATTTGTATCTTCATCAAACGCTCAAAAAAGTGCTATTACCAAGGAAAGAAAGGCCAAGGAAACCGCCATTGTTGCCAATATTTATGATGCTGTCAAGGCCAAGGATGCATCCAAACTAAAAGCAGCATATGCTGAGTTCATCAAAGTTGCTGATTTAAAATCTGATTATAAACC
>JACCDO011444210.1_pt1 | contig 11569 bp, 12 predicted proteins | sample 7446101 | NCBI WGS metagenome assembly JACCDO01 (sample SAMN15323440, study PRJNA562643) | freshwater metagenome | isolation source: river surface water | place: USA:Blue River Watershed | collected 2017-08-16
ACCATAAAGGTTGCTCCACTGACCATAAAGGTTGCTCCACTGACCATAAAGGTTGCTCCACTGACCACAAGGGTTGTTGCACCGACCGTCATATTTCATCTCTCCATACAAAAGAATTCTTTAAAAATGGCAACTATGGTAACGACACGACCTTTTCAAATGATAAGGTGCATTCCTTTGTCCCCGGAGATTTTGTAAAACGTGCTATACATTTGATTGAGTTGCGTAAAACCGAAACAAATTTGCGCGTCCTGCAAAACATTTTGTATCAAATGGAATTGCTCAATCAATTGTGGAATCATTTTTCGAAAAACGTGAATGCGATTGACTTGTCGATTGTGCCCGTGATTGACCTATCGCTTTCTATGAATCATATGGCCATGTGTCATGCCATTGGATTGGGCTGTGTCGTCGCTGCAAAATCAAAGGTCGGTTATCGGGTCATGGTGATGGACCATACGCCTACTTGGATAATCTTGGATGATATGGAATTCGTAGATATGGTGAAAACGATTGTGGGCGCAAGTGCTATGAGAACTTCGCGAAATGTGCAAGGCGTCTTTGATTTTTTCGACGCGCAAACGAGCACCGATATCGTTGGAATTGGCGACGTCAAATTTTGCTTTTTCTCGAGCGGTTCGTGTGCAAAAGAATTGTCGGGGCGTGCTCTATTTTGGAATTGTTGCGCTCACGAGGAAACGAATCATGGGGGTAGAATCATTGGTGCCGGAACAAATGCCTATTTGTTGAATCGCGTTTTTTTATACAAAAAAGACAATGCATTTGCGTCGATTCGGGCGATATTGGAAGACCCACAATATCATAAGGTGGGTCTATTGTTTGACGATGTATATTCTGCATAATACTATTAGGTAATCATAATAGTATTATTGGTGACTTTGTCCTTACTCTATTGCTTCACTGCTGAGAGATTCAAGGATATATTCACGAACTTGTTGTAATGTCTTGCGCTCTTTTGGCATGGCTAATAACACATGTTTTTTCAAATATTCGGTGTATTGTTTCAACATATGGTCCGACGAATTTAGTTTGCTACACGTATGAAGATAACATAGAGCCAGAGCATAATTATCCCATGTGTTATAGTATTTGATTACATCTTGAAATAACTCTTTCCATGTTTTGCGTTGCGCGGCATATTTTGAAAAATAGTTGCGATATTCTATGGCAAAGGTGCGGATTTCTTGCGGGGTGACTAGATTTTTAAATGTGCCGGTCTGAAATTGTTCGAATAAATAATCTAAATGGTTCTGGGTCACTACACTGTTGGCATAAAACAATTCTTCAAATGCAATATGTGAAAGCATAAATATATCTATGCACCAGTAGTCATAGGCGATATTTGTTACAAAGAAATCTTTATACGATGAGGGGTCCGATGTAACGCGTGGATTGGGTATGATGCTGGATAAACCGAAATCAATGATGATGGGTATGCTTTGGATTTCGTCAAACATGATATTGGCGGGTTTTAAATCAAAATGTATAATAGAATTGTTGAGTAGTTTTTGACACGCGGTGAGTAGATGTAAGTGGGTGTTGAATATTTTTCGTAGGCGTTGTTTTTTATTGGAGATGTTTTGTATGTATTTGTGGAGTGGATATTTCCCCACATAACGTATTTTGCTCGATATGTATTTATCGCCGTCTGAATATCTGGAAAAATCGTCTTGCATTATTTTGCATTGTCGGATGAGTTCGTAATTCATATGGGTCACTGTAATGTCACAATGATGAATCACAGGTGCGAAATAATGGGAATAAAAAGGAATTTGTTGTATTGTTTTGCCGATTTTTATTTCCGATAGTGCGGATTCGTTTTTTTGTATTTTAGTTATATGGGTTTTACTGTCGGGTTCAGCGGCTATATTTCCATCACAAGCATTGATACTTGGATGAAAAATACACCCATGGGAACCATTGTCTATTAGCGATGTCATTATATATAGAATAGATAAAATGTTTAAACCCTTGAAGAATTAAAATGGGATATTTTTAATTCCTCAATGTTTATTTGATTTGTTGATTTATTATTTCGTGGGTTTGTTTTTCTAATTCTAGTATGTATGTTTGTTTTATATTAGGTTGGTTGCTGTGATTTTTCATGCTGACGTATTCTAAATATGGTATGGTATTTAAATAATTGTCTGGGTTTTCTTGTGTCTCACATTCTTGAATGATGAGGTTTTTTAATGCCATGAGTTCGAAATCTTTTTGATATTTTGCATAGATGTTTTGTTTGAAGGTAGGGTCGGTCATGTTTTTGATAAATGCTTGATAGTCATAGGGACCGACTTTTTGCAAATTCACGCGTTCGTCAATATATTCTTGGAAACTTTGTTCCACGTAGGTGCGCGGTGCGTTGTACATTTTGGTCACTAGGTCGTGCATGTTTTCAAGTGAATAAGTGGATTGAGTTGAGGATATTGTATGACTGTGATATATGAGTTGATATAAATATTGCATCGGAATATGTAATTCGTTGAATATTTCGTTCCATGCTTGTAATTGTGGTTTTACATCTTGCTGATTCCATATACGAATGGCTTGTGCAACGATGAATTGTTTGATGAATAAAACGTAATCGAGTGTAATAGATGCCATGATTGTTGTGTGTGGTTTGTGCAATTGGTGTTGTCGAAAATCAATTTTGTTGTTTGATAACGTGTATACATAAAAATGAATGTATTTTTATGTAGATTTTTGTGGGTCCATTCCCTTGCCCCCTTTCGGGACCGATGGGTTTCTATCTTCGAGTCCTTGCTCTTTCCAGCTCCCGATGGGTTTCGAACCCACTACCTTACGCTTACTAAGCGCATGCTCTACCAACTGAGCTACGAGAGCAGTTATGTATTACCCTCAAATGAGGCATATACACATATATTTATATGTATTGTTCTTTATATTGTTTTGAGGGCTCTATATATTTTCTACAAATTCCATTTTGAACCAACGAATAATTCACATTCTTCGTGGTCAATGACCGATAAAGATTTAAATTCGCCCCTTCGGGGCTAGGATTTATCTCTTTATCGGTTTAAAATCTTCGATGGTATAAATTCTATGACATTGGTGTATTATCTACCTACGCTAATAACCAAACTCCTTCTTTCGGTCTGCTCGTTTTTGTTCCATTTCTGTTTTGGCAGCATTCTTTTTGTCTTTTCTATTTTTTCATTCTCTAGAAATTCCTCGAAATGATTGATGAGGTCCTTCATCCACTGTTCCGTCGTCATATCCGCTGCTTTGTTGCCATCACCGTTTTTAATTTCGATTTTAGCTCCACGTTGCAGTAATGCAATAGCTATGTCACGTCTATTCCATCTAGCCGCCTTATGCAATGCAGTTTCGTTACTATTTGTTTTGCCGTCAATATCTGCACCGGCTTTTAACAATAATAACAACATTCGCATATCACCCCAACGAGCCGCATAGTGTATCGGCAACCACCCATCTCTCTCCTCCATGTAGTTCGGATTACCTCCTTGTTCTATCCATTTCTTGACCACTTGCCAATTGCCAAAGTATGCCCCATTTAGTAATTGTTGGTCACAGTTACGAACTGCGGGTTTTTCATCCTTCTTGTTTATTCGCCAAACCTTGTCACCCTTATCCATAATATTTGTTGATAATAAATTATTAATAACACATGTGCAAAAGACGATTTTTACAAATAAATTATGCTATAATATATATCAGAACTTGAATGATGCATGGCTCTAAATATGCAAATATCGGAACAGTCATTTTGTATTTAGAACCGGTATTGAATACGTATTTGGGGCAATATATGAATATTCTCACCGTCAGTGATATGCCCACAGGGCCATTGCGCGATTTAGTCTCTCGAATATGGTCCGAAAAATTGTCGCCATTTACGGTTTCTTCACCCTTTGATGTCGATGATTCTTGCAAATTGGTAGTATGTCGCTATCCTCGTTCAAAACCATCCATGAATCACGTCGATGGATTTATGATGGCAAAAGACATTCCGGCCGTGCTAAGTTATTTGCAAACCCACGGCTACAAGATAGATACCGACCTGACAAAAATTATTCAACGAAGCGGCGTGAGTATTGGCGAAGGCACACGTAAGATGATTTGCATGTTTTCTTATACACCGATGAAGATTTAAACCGCTGAAGATTTATACCAGTGAAGATTTAAATCCGCCCCGAAGGGGCTAAGATTTATCTCTTTATCGGTAATGTTTCCCTTAAATCTCTAGTGAGACGCCCTCTGGGCGTCCCATTATAAATATTCAAGGGTGTAAGGGCATAGATTTTTATGAGCATCTATATTATGAAATACGACATTGTGATTATTGGCGGTGGAATCGGTGGATTGTATTGTGCTTATCAATTGCTTCAGGGTGGATTCCGGGGCTCTTTAGTCGTTCTCGAAAAGGAAACAAAATTAGGTGGGCGCGTGCATACGTATGCTGATAAATATATGATGGTCGAGGCCGGGGCAGGGCGGTTTCATGACGGACATGTTCGTGTTATAGAATTGATTCGAGAATTGGGCTTGGGTCGGTCCATGGTGCCTATTCGCAGCAATGCGGTCTTTGCGCCGTCCGATGGTCGAGGCGTGGTGATGAATTCGGTGTTGGATGCGCCTGGCGCTTGGCCAATAGTAGACAGTGCGTTGGATGTTGGACTCGGCGCGCAAAATATTCCGAGTGCTGGTCTGCTTAGTCGTGTGATTGTGGCGAGTAAATTGCGCTCGGCCGAATATTTGCGCGGGATTTCGTTTGTGGATTATGCAAAGACGGTTTTGACTATGGAGGAGGTGGATTTTGTATTGGCGACGTTTGGCTATTATTCGGAGCTGGTCATTATGAATGCCTATGACGCGATTGCGTTGATGGGGGAATTGGGACCGGGGAACCAGTTTTTCGTGTTGCGTGGTGGGTTGTCGCAAATCATTGAACGATTGGCGGTAAAGATTGAGCAGATGGGCGGGGTGATTCGTCTTGGCAAAACCGTGAATAAAGTCGAATATGCCGGGGGCGAGTTTGCTATATGGTGTGCCGAGAACAAACGATTTTGGGGGGGAAAACAATGCATTTGTGCTCTTCCGAAACAGGTGATGGAGAAGATTTCGTTTGTGGGTTTGGGTTCTCGTTCGTGGAAGGCACGGTTACGTCGGGAATTGGTTTGTGCGCCGCTATGTCGTATTTATGCGAAATTTGCAAAGGGTGACGTTTGGTTCCGTGGTTTGCCGAAGATGACGACGAATAATGCTTTGCGGATGATTATTCCGATTTCGGAAAAGGACGGAGTCATTATGATTTCGTATTCGGACAATCTCTTTGCAGATTTCTGGCATAAACTGGAACAAACATCGGGTATAAGCGGTGTTATAGAAATGTTGCGGCGGTTGATTCAATTGAGTTGCGGGGTTTCGATGCCTACGCCCGTTATGGTGCGGGTGTTTTATTGGGGATGCGGCGTTGGGTATTGGGGAGTTGGGTCGGATAGTTCGCGGTTTTTCGGGGAGATGATGTGCCCGGCCGGGGGTGACGTGCCATTGTTTTTGTGTGGGGAGCATTATTCCATGTCTCATCAGCAGTGGATGGAGGGGGCATTGGAAACGGCCGAACAGGTGGTGCGAAAGATTCGATGTTGATGGTCTTTTTATTTGTTGGGGGCAAAGTATATAAACATTTGATGACGTGTATCTATAATAATGAACTGGATGTTTGTCACCATATGTGCTCTTTTATTACCCGCGCGACAATTTTCTTTGTCTATGGTTCGTTCCTTGCCCAGTGTTTTGCACTCGGTTCGTTCCTTATCCATGAAAATGAAAAAAAACAATAATAGTGGAAATGAATTAGGGAAATTCATGATTCCGAAATATAGTCCGAAAACGGCGAACCAGAAAACCTATGTAGATTATTTGGGTGATGAAGCGAAAAAAATTGTCGTGAGCGTCGGTGCAGCGGGTTCGGGGAAAACGCTGTTTGCATGTTGCCAGGCCGTGGCCGATTTGAAACGGGGTGCTATACAAAAAATTATTATGACTCGTCCCGTCGTGTCGGTGGAAGAAGATATTGGATTTTTGCCGGGGTCATTGATTCATAAGATGGACCCTTGGACGCGACCTATTTTTGATATTTTGCTGGAGTTTTATTCGCAAAAGGATATCGACTCGATGTTGCACGGGGGTGTTATAGAAATTGCTCCGCTGGGTTATATGCGGGGTCGAACGTTCAAGCGTGCGTTTATCATTGCCGACGAAATGCAGAATAGTTCGCCGAATCAGATGTTGATGTTGGCGACGCGTTTGGGCGAAGGGTCGAAAATGGTGGTGACTGGCGATTTGAATCAGAGCGACCGCGGGGCCGACAATGGGTTGGCGGATTTTGTCGGGCGGGTGAAGATTTCTGGTGATAGTTCTGAATTCGGCTATGTGGAATTGGGCGTGGAAGATGTGCAGCGTAGTGCGATTGTCGCGAAGGTATTGGATTTGTATGCGCAAAAACCCGTATCGTCAATAGCCTTATCAAAACCCGTGGCTAGTATGGCAAACCAGATTGTTTCCGAAAATCGAGAAAAAATACGCGGCGCCATCAATAAAATGATGATTGATTATGATGCGGTGAATGTGCGCAATGGAAGTCGGATTTATAATGATGCGGCTATGTTACCGAGTTACGAAATACCTAAGCGGCGGGATTATGGAAAAAAAGTGTAATAGGTTTTGTTTGTTGCTTATCCGCTACTCATTTTGTCGCTTATCATCTAGACTGCTTACGCTGGTTGATTTGCCGGGTTCTGCAATATGCGTCGTTTTGGTTTGGCGCGTTTGTTGAATTCGGGTCGCGATATATATTTGGTGATTTTATAAATATATAAGAGTTCATTGGTCACGAGTGGCGTGATTTGATTGCATTGTTTTTTGTGTTTTATGATGTTATGAATATATTCATAACATTCTATGGCCGAATGGATGGATTTGTTCATTTCATTTTTGGTTTGGCCGAATAAATTGTGAAGCGGGGCATAATCGGCTTGTTTGATGATGCCCGGTTTTACTGCAACATTGTATAATTGGAAGGTAATGGTCAGCGCACGTTCTCTTAGACGTTTCATGAATTCTTTTGCCAGAGGATTTTTCATTTGTGTTATAGATGATGTGATGGTTGTTTTGGGCAATCGATAGAGAGCGAGTCGAATATTGGGAGTGAGGACGAATGCGGCAATATAGTTGATGAGGTCGTCGGGGAGTTGTTGGATGCGTTGGAGTGTGGCGAGTTCTAGGGCGGTATCGGATTGATGTCTGGCTTCATTCGACGCGTGTTTTTTGCGTTTTTGTGCTATGAGGTTTGTCACGTGGATGCGTTTTTCTTTGATTTCATTCTTTTTTATCGTGAACATTTGCGCGATTTCTTCGTGGAGTTTGTCGATGTAGCTTGCAGTCAAATTATACCACTCGATTAAATCGTGGGGAATGGAATCGTCGGTTGCGGGGGCTGCATAAATATATTCGTTGATGCGGGCCATCTCATGTAAGGCATCTAGACGGCGGAGTTTATACGTGTAATAGGATGTGATATCGGCCAGATTGCTGTAATTGTCGGGCTGTTTTTGTTTGAGTTTTAAGACAATCGTGTCGAGATGTCGGGGAGGGGGGTCCATCCTGATGGTGCTGAGGTTTCGCGGAGGCGTTTGCATGTTGGTTGTGTAATAGTATTTGTTTGTGTTGGGTCGGGGGGGATTCAATTTTGCACGAAAATTGAAATGAATGGCATTGGTTGGTGGGGATGGCAGTAGCATGACAAAACTGGCGATTGGAATGTTGATGGGCGATATTGGTGGTGGGTTGATGTCGTTGCGGGCGATGCTTTCGTCGCGCGTGGTGGCTTCGACCGTGGTGGAAACGGTGGGAGCGGAGCTGGCGAGTGACAATGGTGGGATTGGGTATTTTGTGCGACATTGCGTGCATTGTGGTGCGTATGATATGGCGTCGTATGGCGGATTGCTCTTGTTTGTCGTTTATTTGAGGTATGCTTGGCAAAATAAGGAGATTGCGCGCATTAGTGCAATAGATTATGATATTGGGCGCTTGCGCCAGGTGACGGAACGGCTATTGTGGTTTGTCTTTTTAGTATTTGCGAAAAATGTAGAAAATGCGATTTGATACTTTTGTTTTTGTGATTTTGTAAATTACAGTTGTGAATTACAAAATATGCGAATTGTAGGTTACTGTTGTGATTTTTGTGATTTTACAACATGGCGATTTTGTAAATTACAATTGTGATTTACAAAAATGTGTGATTATAGTTGTGGACAGGTCATTTTGAGATGGGCGATTTCGGCATCTTTTCCTGCGATGATGGTTTTCAAATTTTCGTTTTCGGCTTCTTTTTGTGACAATATGCGTTTGGTGTCTTCTATTTCAGTGCTTATCCGTTGAAGTTCCTTTTTGTTTTCTTCTACAAATAATATCATGTCATGTATTGATTGGTTTTTTAATGCGATTTCGCCTTGTAATTGTATAATTTGTTGGGTTAATTCCGCGGAGATATCTATTTTCTCATCAGGGGTCGCATCTTCCGATTTTTGGGATAAGGTTGCGATTTGCTCCTTCAAATATTCGATTTCGATGTCTTTTTTGTTGAGTTCTTCTTGTAATTGGATAGGTTGCTCGGGTGGCGTCGGTAGCTCGTCACCTCGCGATTGGGTTCCGTCGCGATAAGTGAGGAGCTGGGCCTGGAGATGGGCGATTTTTTCCAGTAATTCTTGGAGTTTTGCTTTCAAGCAATAGTTCTCGTAAGTCAGAGTGTTTGTCAAGTGGTTGCGGTGCATCATGCTATATGATATGAAATGAGATTTTTTGTTCAGTCCGAACGTAATTACTTTTTGCTAAATTGTTTCGACAACTGCAGTGATATTAATTACAAAAATTACAATTGTGATTTTTGCAGTTACAGTTGTGTAATTTGTGGTGCAAATAATATTTTGTAAATTACAAATACTGACACTGAATATGCAGTGATTTTGATTTAGGAATTTTGCTCGGAAATAATTTCTCGGACTGTTATATAGATAGTCAAATGTCTACCCCAGCTGTCCCCGTGATGCCTCCTTACAACCAATTCCAGAACTTTTACCCTGCAGGAAATCCTTACACTGTAGATCCTACACAGGTCCTTAATAATAACATCTACGAATCTACCAACAGAATCAACGCAAATCTCAATGAATCTCAACGATTTCTTACCGCCGAAATCGCAGGTGTCAATAAAAACATCTATGACACGATTGCACAAAACGGTATTGCCATTGAGAGAACCTCCGCCAATGGCATGGCCACTACCGAGAGAACCGCTGCTAACGGTATGGCCACTACCGAGCGTGTCAATTCCCAATTAGCTACCGCCATCGAGAGAAACGGTGCGAATGGAATCAACACTACTGAACGCACCGCCGGACAAGTCAGCTCCTCAGTTGAGCGCACTGCCGGACAAGTCGGTTCCGCAGTTGAACGCAATGGGGGTCAAATTATGTCCGCCATCGAGAGAGTCGCCGGTGAAGGTCGTTTGACTACCACCATCACTGACGCAGCCAGTCGCCAAGCCGCCAATGACAGTGCTCGTGATATCTTAGCAGCCGTTGAAAGAAATGGTGGCGCAACTGTCGGTGCATCCAAAGACGCCTATAACGGTTTGTTAGCATCCATTGAACGTAACTCTGGCGAAAACCGCATGACCACTATCACCGCAGATGGTGCGAGTCAAGCCAGATTAGCTGATGTTCGACGCGATATTACTTCCAATTTAAGTGCATTAGAAGGCGAAGTCTTAGCCACCTTTAATAAAAATCACGGTGATATGATTACTGCCATCGGAAATACTGCATGGGAAACCAGACAAAATCAAAATACCCATTATGCTACTCTTTTGTCCGAAACTCAAAAAGCTGCCGCTGCAAATGCATTACAATCGGCAAATCAATATGCAAGTTCTCTATTAGAGCAACAAAAATCCACTGCTCTTCTTGCCAATAAACAGGACAACCATTTCGCTGCTCTTTTGAGTAAGCAAGACAACCACTTTGCAGCCTTATTGTTAGAGCAACAAAAATCAAAAGAATGCCTTACTCTTCAATTACAAGATGCCAAATACGAGGCTCTTAAGAACAAATGCGATTTGTCCAAGGAGATGGCTGAATGCTGCTGTGAAATCAAGATGAAGGTTGACCAACGTTCTCAAGATGTTATCAACACTGTCGACACTCTTGACCGCAACAGATTACGTGACGAAGTCAATACCATCAATAACGAGAACACTATTTTGAAATTATTAGATTATGGTGATTACGGCTATGGAAGAGGTAGACGACATCATTCTCGCTCTCGCTCTCCTGACCGCAGAAGACGTTGAAGGGGCGGGCCGGAAGATAGTGATATAGATTGTCATTCTGACACTTCGTGTTCGAGTTCATCGAGTTCATCGAGTTCATCGAGTTCATCGAGTTCATCGAGTTCGGATTCCAGTTCATCGGGTTCAGAGTCAAGTGTGTCGAGTTTGTCGAGCGGTAGTCGGGTAAGAGATTTGTTAGTTCGTAGACAAGTGTCTAGACAAGGGTCTAGACAAGGGTCTAGACAAGGGTCTAGACAAGGGTCTAGACAAGGGTCTCCACAAGATTCTAGACAAGGGTCTTCTTCAGGTTCAAGTTCCTCAGGTTCAAGTTCCTCAGGTTCAAGTTCCTCAGGTTCAAGTTCCTCAGGTTCAAGTTCCTCAGGTTCGAGTTCTTCGAGTTCTTCTGAAGATACCCACCACTCGTCTTCTTCTGAACATGCCGACGCATCGGGCAATTATCCAAACCCAGTAAGTATCGATTTTTCACCCGTTATCTCCTACATCGATGACAAATTCTCCACCTTAGCTGGAATCACAGGTCCTCCCGGGCCACGAGGACCTACGGGTCCACAGGGCATGAGAGGCGCCAGTGGCGACAATGGTCCAGCAGGACCCACCGGCTCCGCAGGACCCGCAGGACCCCCAAGCAATCCATAATCTGACGGCCGATAAATATTTTGCATAAAATAATAATATGTTATTATTTTATTCGGAGAACACAAAACCTTTCTCCCAATTCCAATTCCAAATATCAATTTTTATAGGTATATAAAAAGAGCTCTATTTTATATAGAAGTATCTGTATGACAGAGAAAATTGTGACCACAAACGCTCGAATTGTAAGCTTTTACAACAACAATCCGCATCTCAGCTTTGATGCTGTGAATCTCATCTTTATCGATTTATTCGATAAACTGCATTCCGAGAACATCATGGGAACCACGGTTCAAGGACAGATGCTTATGATGATGAATCAATTACATGATTCGTTTACACAATTCAAATCAACCGTCGGAAACGACCTCACCAATAATGTGATGGTCAAACTAGCCGATATTCGCAAGGACTACATCGAAGATGTAAAAACGATTATGCAAAACAACCAAGTGGAAAAACTAGGCCCACTACTCGAGAAAAACAATCATTTGTTGATGGATAAAACCGCCATCATGATGA
>JACCDO012000717.1_pt1 | contig 11569 bp, 8 predicted proteins | sample 7446101 | NCBI WGS metagenome assembly JACCDO01 (sample SAMN15323440, study PRJNA562643) | freshwater metagenome | isolation source: river surface water | place: USA:Blue River Watershed | collected 2017-08-16
AAATCTGGGGTAAAACTCAATTGAATCAATGTATTGGCTGGGATATTTGTGGTTGTACCACTAAAGCGCCAAGTGCCATTGTTTTCATTACTGCTATTGGCTTGATCTAGGGAAAAACGATTGACACCGATTTGATTTAAACCCACAAAATCTATGGTAGATACACGGGTCTCTACATTCAATGCATAAGTAGGAAGTTCTTGGGTTTGACCATTACTGCTTTGGGCTTTGGCACTGATTAAATTCTCACCTTGATTTAAAGTCACCACTAATTTTGCTTGTCCACTGCTTTGATCAACTTCTACCAATTGATATTTTTGGCTATTTACTGTGAATTCCACTTGATCACAGGTGCTTTGGGCAGTGAGTTCTACTTGTAAGCCAGATTTGGCTGGGTCAATATCACTCACAGCGCTTAAATCACATAGATTGCCAGTGGGTTGGGGGGTGACTGATAATTCACAATATTTGGCATCGATTTCTAGGGCAAGTTCTTGAGAAATTAATCCTTGAGGGCTTTGAGCGATTGCCTTGAGGACCACATTGCCTTCTAGGGGTAATCGAACATCATTAAAAATCACAATATTATTTTCTAAAGTTTTTCTCTCTACTAATTGATCATCTAATCGCAGTTCTACAAGATTATTGAGGATTTTGCCTTCTGCTTCTAAACTGACATCGATTTGAATCCCATTGCTTAAATCACCATCTTTATCAGCATTTGCTTTAATCGCGCCATCGACTTGAGGTGCCAAAAAGGAAAGACTTGCTGCTGCCAAGATACAATTAGGATCTGTTGCATCTATCACTACTGAAATATTGGTTGCACTTGAAGCCAATGCTTGATCCCCATCTCTGAGCTCTGCAGTAATCTTGTAGTTGCCACTGGTAAAGGGAACAGCAGAAAATACAACTTTTTGAGAAGGGGGAATTTCTTGAGAAGGAATTTCTTGGGTAATGGGGGGGTCAAAAACCAACGCAACAGTTCGATTGATTCTTTGGTTTTCATCAATAGAAACAGAGATTAAAATATCTCTTTCAATCAGTTCAGAGGTATTTTTATCCAGATCATCCCCACAAGTAAACCTAGCTTCTTGTGTTGGCTCAAGAATAGAGATGCCAAATTTTGCTTTGACAGGATCTTCGTCACAACCTAAGGCAAAGAGGAGGGCAATAAGCCAAAGTTTCTTCATGGTGATTTCCTTGTTCCGGTTTCAGCTAAGGGAGAAACTGTTTTGTTTGTAGATATTTTGACTGTTTTAATCATATTTTTAAGAGCAAGTAAATCTAAAAATTCACTTAAATCTTGCTCAGCTTGTGCTTGATCCACATCAAAGCAATTGACTAGTTCTGTCAAGATTTGCTCTCTGCTATAGGTTTTACGCAAAATACATCGCCAAATCAATGAACCCACATCATTCAAAAGCTGTATTTCATCTTCATGAGGGTCTAATAACAAAGCTTGCTCTCCAACCATTCTCGATACCAGTAAAGGATTAGGTTCAATGATTTGCTGTTCCCTTAAATCTTGTTCTTGTTCAGAAGATGCCATCGCTAGATCCTTTCTTAAACCAATATGCACATCAGCATAGGTCATCATAATCATTTCTGTGTTTGAATGATATTGATTTTTCAAGCCCAAATAAACATCAAATCTTTTTTATCTCCATCATCCCTAGAGTATCTTGATTTTTCACTCAATTTCAGTCAATAATCAAGACGCTCTAGGAAATGAGTAAGGGATTTTTTCTTTAAAGTAAGCGAATGATATGTTGAAATATAGTCAATTTAAGATGACACTCTTTGTATTGATCATTTTATTTTATAGTCAACAGCTCTCAGCTTTTTTATTGATTTCAAAAGGAAATCAGGATTTGCAGATTTTATCTGCGGATATTTTATTGGTATATGATCCACTGAGTGCTTTGCAAACAACGATTTATAGTGCGGAATTTCAATCGAGCAGTGGTGAATTACTCTTACTCATTCCCAGTCCTAAAGCGAGTAAAGCATTTAAGGTTGGGGAACAGTTATGGAAGAAGTTAAAGCAAAAGACAAGAAATGCCAAGAACATCCAGCGAAAACTACAAATCGATCTACAATCTTGGCTTTTGGAGAGATGGAGTTATCAAACATCTGAAATCGAAGTAGAAGATCATCAATTGCAGATGGTGGGAGAACTAGAATTTGTGATTGAAAATGAGATCGATCTTCATCATCTCTTGATGGATCAGGGTTTTTCTCTTGAGGAATCACAGATCAAAGCGATCAAGCATATTTTTGAAGAAGAAATGTGCTTTCATGGGATGTTGATCCAACAAAATAAAGATTCTGTTAAACAAATACAACGTTTTAAAATGCCTACTGTAGGCATTACCTATACCAAGCAATCGCCAGCATTATTGATGAGAACAGATTTATGGATTTTTCAGCAAAGACAAATTCCACTGAAATTATGGGTGCTCAATGAAGCTTCTGTGCAACTGCTAGATATTGGCAAACCCAAACAAATCAGAACGCTTCCACCTGTAGAAGTTGCTGGCTTAAATCAAGCTTTAGGTGCAAATCAGTGGAGTTATAAGAGAACTGGTGTTTTGAGTAGTTTTGAGTTTTCTATCTCGGAATCTGCTTTAAATGTATTTAATGGTATGTTGTTATTGAGTAATTTGGATCAAGGACTTGGTGATTTGGATCAAGAAAAATATTTGGAAATCCATCAAGTAAAAATCTATATCGAATTGCTATTCATTGCTTTGCTTTTTCTCTTATGGCTTTGGTTTGATTATGCCAATGAAGATGATCGATTTTTTAAATAATCAGCCCATAAAAAAAGATAAATCATCTGGCAAAGGACAAGTCCATTCCCATTGTTGCCCATTGAGTTCAAAGCTGATTTTACTGGCGTGTAAAGCATGTCTTGTATGTCCGAGCACTTGATAATCCTGTTCGCTCAATATTTCATCTAAACTCTTGATAAAAAAAGCTTCATCCTTACCATAGAGTTTATCACCCAAGAGACAAAGTCCACTAAGCATTAAATGCGCTCGAATTTGATGTTGTCTACCAGTTTGGGGGATCGCTTCAATCAATGAATATCTTTTTTGATTAGTATGGGTATGGGTTTTGAGGAGCTTAAAACTTGTTTTGGCATATAGATTCCCTTGTCCCATTTTGATTTTTACTTTGCTTTGGGGGTCAAAACCCAAAGGGGTATTTTCAATCCAAAAGAAATTAGGGCTAATGCCTTCAATGATCAATAGATAGGTTTTTAGGATTTCATGGTTTGAGAATTTATCGATGAGTATGCCTTCGATATTCTTATTTTTGGCACAAAGCAAAATCCCAGATGTTTCACTATCTAATCTATGCACTGGATGTGCATATTTGTGGTTTTGTTTAAGCCAAGTGGTGATGGTATGAATAAATCGATAAGCAGTAGGATGAACAGCCCAATGTGGTGGCTTGTATAGCACCAAAAAATCATCTGTTTCATCGATGATCCTTGGTTCTTCGATGGGTGGGTTTTGATCTTCAAATAAAGGGCGTTTTACCCATATTTTTTGGCCAACATAGAGTTGAGAACTCTTCTTGAGAATACATTCTCGTTGAATATCAAGCACATCTAATTGAGAAGCTCGATTTCTGGAGATTCTTTCGATTTTCTTGGAGATAAACTGATCCAATCTCAAGCGATAACTCTGTTCATCTACTTCTAGAATCCAACCGGGTTGTTTGCCAGCCAAATAATCTAGATAAGCGTTTTTTAGGCTTTCTAGGGCAGTTACTGTTTTGATTGTCATTTATTTTAGGATATTGATTTTAGATAGATCTCGGGTCATATTTTTTTGATGGGCTTCATTGGTACCACCACCAATCTCTAAAAGTTTGGCATCTCTCCATAGTCTTTCCACATTGTATTCACCCACATATCCATAGCCACCTAATACTTGAATGGCACGATCTGCTACGTTTTTTGCCATTCTGGCACAATAGAGTTTCACGCCATCTGAATCGACACGATTCCCTGCATCATCGAGTTTCAGTCTAGATGCAACTTGATATACATAGCTTCTACCAGCCATCCAATCTGCATAAGAATCAGCGATATATGCTTGTATTTGTCCAAAATCTCTTAGGGGTTTACCAAATGATGTGCGATCTGTGGCATAGCGATTCATGATTTCTATGCATCTTCTGGCAATCCCTAAACTCATTGCAGCCAATGTTAATCTCTCTAATTCTAAGTTTCTCATCATGTGCAAAGTGGCTTGTCCAATTTCACCCACCAAGTGATGGCTAGGGACGAAACAATCTTCAAATACCAACTCTGCTGTCCCTGATGCCCTCATGCCTAATTTATCTTTGATTCTTTGACCCAAAGAAAAACCTTTCATGCCTTTTTCTACAATAAACATGGATAAAGCATGTTTAGGACTGCCTTCTACTCTCGCATATACCAAGAAAACATCTCCCAAAGTCTGATCATCGATGGCACCATTGGTGATCCACATCTTTGCGCCATTGAGAACGTAACCCCCTTCAACCACTTTAGCATTGGTGCTCATGCCAAGGACATCTGTACCAGCATTGGGTTCACTCATACACATCCCACCGATCAAATCACCGCTACACGCTTTGGGGAGATACTTCATTCTTTGTGCATCATTCCCATTTAATCCTAGGTTATTGGCAAAGAGCATACTATGTGCCAAATAAGCCAAGCAAAATCCAGGGTCAGAAGCAGATAATTCTTCATGGATAATGACAGCAGATAAGGGGTCCATTTCACTGCCACCGAAACGTTCTTCTACTGTGACACCCAAGATACCGAGTTTTCCAAGCTTCTTAAACAAAGACATATTAAACTTCTCTTCGCGATCGTATTCATGGGCTTGGGGATCAACTTCCTTTTCAACAAAGGATCTCATTGTTTCTCTAAGGGCTTTATGTTCTGGGGTAGGGTTAAATAAATCCATCATTTTTTTCCTTGATTAAGATAGGGTACCTAAGGATTTTAGCATTTTGATCATAAAAAGAAAATTTTAATATTTCATCTGTTTTTCATCATTTCTTTACATAAGTGGGTTAGAAACAATCTGAACTTAAAGCTTTTCACAGAATCATGGGAGAATAATGATGCAACCTCAACATATCGCAATTATTATGGATGGAAATGGAAGATGGGCAGAACTCAAGGGTTTGGCGCGTTACCAAGGGCATGAAGCGGGTTCTCAGCAAGTGAAAAACATCGTTCGTTATGCCAGAAAAATAGAAATCCCCTTTTTGACTTTATTTGCATTTAGTTCGATGAATTGGGGTCGTCCCACAGAAGAAGTCAATGCGCTGATGAATCTCTTACAAAAATTCTTGGAAGAAGAAGAATCAGAACTCATCGCACAAGAAATTCGATTGATTGGTATTGGAGAGAGAGAGTTTTTACCTAGCCATATCTTGAAATTACTACAAAGGGTAGAAAGCAATACAGCCCAAGGTAAAAAAATGACCCTGACTTTAGCTGTGAGTTATGATGGCCGTAGAGATATGGTACAAGCGATTCAAAAATTAGTGACTATGGCTCAAAATGGTGCATTATTGGCGGCGGATGTAGGAGAGCATTTGATGATGAAGCAACTCTCTACTTCTCATTGTCCAGATGTGGATTTATTGATTAGAACTTCTGGGGAACAGCGATTATCTGGATTCTTGCCCATAGAAGCTTGTTATGCAGAATTGATGTTTGTGGATAAACTTTGGCCAGATTTTAAGGAAAGCGACTTGCAAGAAAGCATTGATCTTTATGTGCATAGAGAAAGAAGATTTGGTTTAACATCTCAACAAATCTCAGCTTGTTTACCCTCTAGTTAAAATCAGAATTTTATTGGATTTATGTTCATTTTTACCTAAGATTTAGGTGTTTAAGTGATTTGTTTAGATTGATTTTTGAGAAAAAATCGATTATGAATCATAAGAAGTATTTTAGTAGCCCATATCGGCTTTTTAAAGATTGAGATTTTAACGCATATGCATCAGCTTTCGTTTATATTTAGGTTAAATCGTTCAATTCGCTTGATTTTAATGATACTCGCTTTGATCACAAGCGTATGCCAAGCCCAAAGTGTAGCGTCTACTCCTAGTCATTTAAAATTAAAAGAACTCTATTATTCTACATTTGCATGTAAAGCTACTCATACATCAAACGATCAAGACAAAACAACATTGATCTCTTATTCTTCTTTTTATAGTCCCATCAAATTACAACTCAGTAAACAAAACAAAATATGGAATGAAACCCTAAAAACCCATATTTTTCCTTATAGCTTACCCGCTGGAGATAATCAATTATGGGTGATTGTGATTGATATTCAAAGTTACTCAACGCAACAAGGCAGAGACGCTTTATTGGCACAAATTCAAAAATTTAAATCATTGGTGTCTGAACATGATCTTGTGGTTGCGATTGATCTCAATCATGCGATGAAAAAAAATGAAGCATTCACACCTAAACCCTTGAAATACTTTGAATTAGATCGTTGGCTTAAAACGCTTTTTGAAGGATATAAACTTGGACTAACAAATACAACGACAAGCAACAAAGACATCAATCCCTTAACTTGGGTATATGGTTTGCAAGATCAGTTAAATGATTGGGCTAAGGAATTACAACCCGAACAACAAATTGTGTATATGCAACCTTGTGAAATCACAAGTAAAGCCCATAAACCCAGAGTCAAGATCTTAATGTTTAGTGATTTTAGTCAATATCAGCCTTTGGAAAGCAAATCACCTCAACATCAACAACTCAAGAATAAACTCATCCAAAATATCCAACAGCCCCAATCTCCCTTGTATTTGCTCCATCTCTTTGTGATTAGCAATCAAAAGAGCATCAAAGATGAGATTAAGCTTGAGTTGGGCTTTTTGAAAAACACCAATATGCATTTGCAAAATCTATTACTGCAACCCACTTTGGATCAATGGGAGACCCAAATCAAGGAAAGTAGAGATTTTTATCAGCATCTCTTTATGATACAACCTGTGGCAATTAGACCTGAACTTTGGCAACAAGATCTGCTCGATATTTCTTTTGATTTGGTCGATCATGATCAAAAACTCAATGGTTCTATGGCTGTTTTAATCAAAGATAATCGGCAAAATCTAGAAACAGTGGTGATTGATCAAAATCAAACAGCACCCATTGAAAATGAAGATGAAGTTGTGATTAAGTTGGATAAAACCTTGCAATGGGCTTTGGTGGGTTTTTTATTCTTTGTTGTCTTGATGATTTTTATCAGAAGTACCAAAAAAACGCCTACTGGTGTATTTCAGCCTAAATTAAATTCACTCGATAAAACCAGACCAGTCAGCGATTTGGTGGGTTTTGATCTATATGCTGATGCTCATAGTCAATCACATCAAGATGAAGATATAAATGATTTATCGCCTAGTATGGATGATCCTGTGATGATCCAAAAACCCACAGATGACAATCATATCGATATTCGCCCACACTGGTCCAAAAACACCAATCATATTGAAGAGAAATCTGTTGTTTCCAAAGTAAATAAATCAGCCAACCATGGGCATCAAACAAAAACAGATGTAGATGATGATTGGTTTCAAAACAGCGAACAAAGACATTCTCAAACCTTTAATATTGTCAATCAACTCGCCAAACCCAATCAAAATATCCCAGCATATCAATCCATACATGATGCTACCCATAAACAAGCAACAGAACCTGAAGAAACACAAAATATCCAACAGAAATCAAATACGCCCTCCAAGAGCAATAGTATTCAACCTGTGCAACCATCTTATGCTTCAACTTATATCAAACAACGCCCAGAGCATCAAACGCCAGAACCCGATAAATATTATGCTTATTTGGAAGTATTATCGGGTCCAATGAAAGATTATGTCTTCTATGTCACGCAGTATACCACAGTAGTAGGTAGGGCAATGGATGCCAACTGTGCTTTACCACCATCAGGGAAAGAAGCAGATTTGGCAATCAGTAGGAATCATTTTATCTTGTATAAGCAACCCAATCAGTGGCATTTAAAATGTACAAGTAATTTTGGGATGTTTGTGAATCAAGAAAAAGTGATCAAAGATGATGTGATTGTGATTGAAGATTTTGATCGTATTAAGATTGGGCAAAGCATTTTTGTATTTAGAATTAAAAGGAATCAAAAGGATTAGCCTTAAGAAAATATTGATAAATTTGAAAAATTACTAAAAATATAAAGCCATGACAAAAGCTTAGTCATTTTTAGCATAGAGCATACAAATGAACCAATTAGATCGATCTTCAAAGGGAAACAATATCATTCCCATTTTTATTTTTTGTTGGCTTGGGTTTCATGTTTTTTTGTTATGGCCAAGAATCTATCAGACATCAGGATTATTCTATGGTTGGATCAGCGCAAGTATTATGCTTACCTCTTGGTTTGGGTATTTGTTTTTGACCACAGCCAAGGAAAATAGAGATTGGTTTGGATTTTGGAAACCCAAAAAACCTCATTTGGTGCAAATGGTTGCGCAATCAAGCGTATTTATGGGTTTGGCTTGGTTTTGGCCAGTCGCTTGGGCGCATTTGCCTTTGTTACTGGCACAATTGTTCTTTGCTTATATGATCGATATTCTATTGGCGATTTCAAAGAAAAGGAAGTTTAGAATAGGATTTGGGGCAATACCCATTACGATTAGCACAAATCTATTCTTGTTTTTTAAGGATGATTATTTTTATCTACAATGGGTATTGATTTTCTTTGGTTTGGCATCAAGAGAATTATTTAGATGGAAAAGAAATGGGGAAGAAGTGCATATCTTCAACCCTTCGGCAATTACTTTGTCTGTCATGGGGATGATTTTAATCTTAACTCAAAATGTACATCTCTCTTGGGGTGAATCCATTGCGAGTAATCATGGTATCAATCCCTACGGTTATGAGTTGATCTTTTGCGCTGGACTTTTGGTTCAAACATTCTTTTCTGTGGGCCTAATGACCATGAGTGCTGCATTAACAAGTTGGTTTTTGAGCGCTTTGTATTTCAAAACTACAGGTAATTATCACTATGTCGATACCATCATTCCCATTGCAGTATTCCTAGGGATGAATCTCTTATTTACAGACCCAGCCAGTACACCTAGAAATCATCGTGGGAAGATTATCTATGGGATCATGTATGGGACAGCTGTATTTGTGCTTTATGATTTTCTTAGGGGTTTAAATATCCCAGCAACATCTCAGAATCCAGGGTTAAATGCATCATTCTTTGATAAATTACTCTTCGTTCCTATCATGAATCTATCTGTGAGATGGATAGAAGAAAAAGCAGAGAAACTTCCAGCATTACCTGTGATCCCTATGCCTTGGTGTAGAATGATCTACTTGTGCACTTGGACGCTTGTCTTTTTTGTCTGGGTCAGACCATTATTAAAAGATCATCCGGGCAAAGATGTGGTATTTTGGGAAGATGCTTGTTCAAAACAAAGCGATTTGAAACTAAAGCAAAGGGCTTGTGAAAATCGAAATATTTTATACAAAAACTATTGTGAATCCAATGTGTATGAAGCATGCCATGACCTAGGATTGAGCTTTGAAAAGGGTGAAGGTTCTGCAAAGGATTTATTAAAAGCTGCTGCTTTATATGAAAAGGCTTGTCAAGGTGGATTACTCGATAGTTGTATTGATTTAGGAAGTTTGCTTTATGACGAAGGGGAAAGAGAACAGAAAAAAGAACTCATTGATAAAAGCAGTGATATTTGGCGTTATGCTTGTGATCGAAATCAAGGTGAAGCTTGTTTGAGATTAGCCACATATTTGATTTCCAATTGGCATCAAAGCATCGCTTGGGAACAAGCGTATCAATATCTCAATAAAGCTTGTGATTTAAATCAACCTTGGGCTTGTTTTGAACTCTCCAAACAACATTTAAGATCCTATGCACAAAATCAAAGTCAATGCGAACAAGGTGATGGGTTTGCTTGTTTACAGATCAATCAGATGTTTAATAAAAAAGAAAAAGCCAAAAAAGAACTAGAAATCGCTTGTCAAGGCGATATTCCGATTGCTTGTGCGAATTTAGGGATTATGTATTGGCGCGGAGATGGTGTGAGCCAAAATGAAAAGCTTGCCCTTCAATTCCTAGATCAAGCTTGTTTACTCAAGATGTCTAATGCTTGTCAACAAGCAAGAGATATTAAAGAGCATAAAGTAAAACCACCGATTCCACATCAAATACAAATGCAACAAATGCTACAACAACTACAACCATCGCTTCAACCCCAAACCCCATAGTATCTATGATTGATGAATTAGAATTAGATCGATATCATTTATTATTACTCATTGAGAAATTAAATCAGGGTTTAGAAATCAAAATCACTGCATTTGGGAAATCGATGTTACCATTCATTAAACCCAATGATATTTTGATATTAAAGAAGCAAAAACCCAAGATTGGCGATGTGATATTATTTAAAAATCAAAATGGGGATATCTTCATACATCGATGTTTATGGATCAATCAAGATGGGTATTATACCAAAGGTGATAATTTGGTTCGATTTGATGATTTTGTCGCCAATCAAGATGTATTGGCTGTTGTGGTTGAGATCTTTCGATCAAATCGTAGATTATTGAATTTTAGGTATTTGAATGTATTAGGTGTCTTGATTTTTTTCTTATTCAAAAAAACAAGAAATTATTTCTTCCAAAATAATTGAGGTAATAATCCTAGCATTTTCCCAATAATGCGATCAAAAACACGAGCTGGTAATATTTTGGGTAAGAAATATCGAGTGAAATACCCAGGGGTTTTTAAGTATCGTGTGTTTGCTTTTTTACACTCAATGGCATCTTGCACAATAGAAGCAATCTCATCAGCAGCTAACCCCTTCTTCCCAGTACCTACAGCGAGATGATAGAATGCTGTCATGGGTGATCGATAAGGACTTTGATTAAATTCATTGTTTTCGGGTGTAGGTGCCTTGTCCCAAATTGCAGTTTGAATAGGCCCGGGTTGTATCAAAATCACATCGACACCATAAGGCAATAATTCCATTCTCATCGAATCATTTAAACCTTCAAGGGCATATTTAGATGCTGTATAGGGTCCCATAAATGGCATGGCTCTTACACCTGATACTGAACCGATATTAATGACTTTACCAGGAGATGTGCTTGGTTGTTTTTGATGAATATCTGCACCTAGTAAAGGGGCAAAAGCTTGAGTGACTGCAAATAAACCAATGACATTCACTTCTAGTTGAGTTCTGAGCATTTGTATGGGGATTTCCAACAAAGGACCACCTAGGGCGATACCAGCATTATTCACCAGTGCACTCAGTGTTTTCCCATTGAGTGCTGTCTTGACGATTTCTACGGCTTTTGTGATCGCTTCAGTATCGCATACATCGAATAAGAGTGGGGTAAAATCATGACCAAGCAATGCTTGAACTTTCATCCCGTCTTCTGTTTTTCGCACTGAACCAAAGACATGATAACCCGCTTTGACTAATCTTTGGGCGCTGGCTAATCCTATACCTGTTGAAACACCGGTAA
>JACCDO010049606.1_pt1 | contig 11567 bp, 13 predicted proteins | sample 7446101 | NCBI WGS metagenome assembly JACCDO01 (sample SAMN15323440, study PRJNA562643) | freshwater metagenome | isolation source: river surface water | place: USA:Blue River Watershed | collected 2017-08-16
AAATCAGGAAATTTACTTTTAAGAAAATTATAACGACTAATTGCACCATCTGTTGCACTATAAATACCTTCAAAATCAACATCAATGCCTACATATTCACCAATACGAGCATGATACATTTTAAGAATATCACCACCGCGACCACATCCAATATCTAAAATATTTTGACGAACTATTTTACCACCAGGTGAAATAGGCATAGGTGAACAATAAGTATAAATAATAATAGATTTGATCCAGTTATTAAATTCACGCATTTTCTTAAGAAGATTTGTAATCTTTTGATAATAAATATCTTGTTTCTTTTGACTATTGATAATACTACTATCTAAACGAGAAGATAATAATTTCATTTGCATATCATAATTCTTAGGATTAGATAAATTACTAATTTCTTCAATTGTCACTGATTCTATCATTGATTTCCATACTCTTTCAGCAATATCTTTATTATTACCATACCGAATATTATTACGAATAACTGATTCTGTCTTATCCCAACGTGTTTTTAATATTTGCCATCTATAAGGATGAGGCATAGTTGTATCATTTGTATAAGTTACTTCAATTACTGTTTTATCTTGAACAATATTTCCTTCAACATCTCTAACATGACCATTAATTAAAGGCATATAGATAATATGATTATTCATTTCCTTCATAAATGGTGATGGTTGTTCACGTCCACCAACAATTTCACCTACAAATAGATTAATAATACGAAATGTTTTATTATCTAATTTATTAGGTATGGAATTATCAAAAATATCCATATAACCACCTGTTTCTTTGTTCTTTTCAAATGTAATATATACATCTAGTGAATTAGTATGAGGAGGTTTATATTTATAAATAGCATGCTTTTGTTCTTTACGCTCACGAGTATATTTTTGTTCAATTGGTGTAAGAATAATACCATCTAATATATAAGGACAATTAATATTAGTTGACTTGGTGCAATTATTCCAAACTATATCTGAATATAAAAATACTTCAGATGAATTTCCACCAGATGGAAATAAAAATAATTTTGGATATAAAAGTATATCATTTTGTTTTAATTTATTAATTTCTTTATTTAATTCACTATAAAAATCACCAATATTTTTAATATAATGTTCTTTAATTTTATCTAAATTATATTTACCATCATATTCTTTATTTACATATGGCTTAATATTAACACTATTACAAATTTTTTCAAGATATTTAAGACGTGTTGTTAATAATGCTTTTGATCTCACATCTTCATTCTTAAAATATAAACAATCAAACATCATAAAAATATATACTTGTTTATCAACTAAATGTATTAATTCACCTTCAATAATAGTATTATCTAAATCTTTTATATCCATTTTAGTTTTAGTAACATGTAAGTTATTTGAAATTAAATATGTTTCGCCTTTATGAATAAATAAGTGATATTTGTCTCCATCAGCTTTATCTGTAACTGAATATTTATTAGGAATATAGTCAATAATATGTTGAACTTCTGCAGAAATAGGTTGCATACTATATAAAATATTAGCTCCTTCAAAAGTATTTCCATATGTAAGACTTTTATATTTACGAATAACTTCATCTTCAACATCTTTGGAAATTAAAATATCACTATTTGTCATAACTTTCTTAATTTTTTCAACTTGATCTAAAATTTTATTTAATGTATCATCTTTAGGTTTTTTAGTTTGTATATATTCAATTTCAATTTCATAACTATTAACAGATGACATTAAATTATTAATATCATTATTTGATTTAATAATAGTCATATCAATAAATATTTCATCTGTTAATTTTAATGTAATACGTTGCTTAAAACGAAAATAAACCTTACTAGAATCATCTAATGAAATTTTTGTTAATGATTTAATTTTAGTTTCATCCTTAACTTCAATTTCTTTTGATTTGCGCACACGAATATCATAATCATTAATATCAATAATATTACTTTTTTCTTTCATTTTTTGAATTAATTTAAATCCATCTTTATCTAAATATTGTGAAACAATAATATTAATAATATTATTATTCTTTCTTTGATACAATAAACCTAATAAATTATTAATAATATCTAAACCATTAACAGATATACGATAATCTTCATAACTTATATCTAAACTAACAGTTTCAATTAATTCTAAATGTTTATTTTCACTTACATATTTAATATATTTAAGAACATTCATAAAATCAATTAATGATAAAACATTATCTGATCTATAATTGTTAAACATAATTTCAAATTCTTCATCTTTCGAAATACTATCAAATAATTTTGATATTTCTTTTTTTTGTGTAGCAGTGAACATTATAAATATATATATATTCTTTTTTTAAGTTTATTAAATCAATTTTTCTCGTTTTTATTAAAATATATTAATATATATTTTAATGAAAGATTATTATGAGATTTTAGAAATAGGCTTAACTGCCTCTAAAGAAGATGTGTATGAAGCTTATAAAAATAAAATATCACAATTTAATGGTTTACCTTTCCATACTCAAAAAATGATAAATGAAATTAAAACTCTAAAAGAAGCATTATATATATTAGGAAATACAGATAAAAGAAAAATATATAATAAAAAAATTACCTTACAAAATATAAGTGATAGTTTTGATAATACAAAAATATGTAATAGATTATTTAGTATAGTGCAAAATTAAAATCAAAGTTAATATTAATAATATGATTATTCATATGGAGGGTTTTGATCAAACTAATAATTATATTAATACAACATTAAATGTGGGTTGTAAGATGATTAAAGAATTAGGAAGTTGGTCGTGTTATAATTGGTATGATGATGGTATTGAATTAGATTCTAATTTTAATGATTGGAATGAAAATATAACTTATCAAATAATGTTTAATCAAGAATATATTAATTTAATTATTAATCATAATCATTCTAAAAAAATTTCACCATTAATTAGTAAAAATTCTACTATTGGTGAAGTAAAAGATATATTATCTATTAAAGATAATATATATTTCAATAAAAAAATTCTTAAAGATAATAAAACACTAAATTATTATAATATAAGTAATATGGATTTATTAAATGTTCAAAATAATATTCTTAGTGTATCACAAACTATTTAATTATCCTTTTTTTGTGGAAAGTCTGTCTTTTCTGTCTTCTTGTAACGATAGTAAATTCCAGAAATATCGTTTTCAAGTGTAAATTTCTTAGATTCAGAATCTTGGTTTACAAGTTTGTCAAAACATTCCTTTGTATCAATTGTAAAATCACCACAACCAATATAATGGTTGTCCTTGCGGTAGAGACGGTAATAAAGAACATTACCACCAAGATTGGAGATTTGTTTCATATGAGCTGATTTAACAGTATTGTAGTCTGAATCATCTTTAAGACCTTCAATCTTAAAAAAGATTTGATATTTAGCAAATTTAATCAGGACTTTAGAAGTTGCCTTAGATTTAATTTGTTTAAGAGCAGCAAGAGCATCTTGTGGTGTAGTAAATGTAATAAAGTAAGAGTTTGATTTTTCAGTATGATGAGTTGATGTGCTACCAGCTAGATCCTTGAGGAGTGATTCATCAAAAGCGCCAGTTGGTTTAATGAGAAGAGTGCGACCAGCTTTGCTACGTTGACGAGGAGTTTGAGTTTCATTTGATTCTTGATGAGGCATGTTGATATTCTTAATAATACTATGTAAATAAATCTTTAAATAAAATTAAGGCATCTTTTATATAATTTTATTTATTGTATTTTTAATAAATATTTGATAAGGTATATTAAAAAGAATCTTTGATTCATTTGATTCTATTATATTATTATTTAATTTATGATATAATATATTTTTAATCATGACTTCTAATATTTTTTTAAAATAATTTATAGAATATAAATGATAAAAATGATCAATTGTCATAAGCCAATAAAATACTGTTATATATACATCAATATAAGTATAATGTTCAAAATATTTTGATAAATTATATTTTGATATATTTGTAAATAATTGATCCAAGTTATTTTCATCAGTTAATTTTTTATTTCTAAGTATAAAATTAATATTAGCAATAGATGGTATTATTTTATTATACATATCATTTTTTGGAAATTTTCTATAAAGATCTGGTAAATATTTAACATCATTAACACAATATTCTATTAATTCTTTTGACATATTTTTAACATCTATTGTTATTTTCCAAATATCTCCTAATTTTTTATCATTATTCATTAATTCATTATACCTCTTTTTAGTTATCACTTTCATATTTAATAATAATTCATATATTTTACATTTATTTTCTAAATTATTAACTGAATTATAATATTCACACATATATCTTGTATCAAATAAATTATTACAAAATTCTTTTTGTGAGTCTTTTATTATATTATTAAATAAATATGGAATATCTAATGATTCACTACCATGTAAAATTTTAATAATATTTTTAGTAGTTAATAATTTTTTTAATAATGATGTTTTTATATTTGGTGGATAAAATAAAAATATATCTGATTTTTTATTACTTTCAAAAGAACTTTCAAAAGAATTTTCGAAATTTATTTGACACAATGCAATTTGTCTTTCATTATTAATTCTATTAAATTCAAAATCTATTCCTAATATTTTAGTTCCATCTAATTTAATAAAATTAATTATATATTTTTCTAATTGTTTATTTGTTTTATTATCTTTGCAAATTATAATCATTAATATTCTTTATAAAATATATTATTATTAATAGAATTAGCCATATAATAGTAAATTTCTCTAATTGTTTATGAAAAGAATATTCTTCTATATTTAAAAATGGATTTATTAATCTATAAATAAATCCTTTTTCTTCTTTTTCACCAGATATATAATATTCAACTTTAGTTAAAAAACATGATCCATCTATTTTCCATTTATAAAATATATATATTATTAAAGCTATACTAAATAATAACATTTTTTTTGAATAAAATGGCGCAAATAATAAAAACAATAATATTAAAAAATGACAAAATCTTATAATATTTATAATCATTATTATAAGAAATATAAATTAACAAGATAAACCTTTATTAGCTAATTGGTATAAAATGTAAACTGGAGCACACATTAAAGCAAATAAGAAGTGAATTAATTCTAATTTTTCACCATTGCATTTCCATGATAAATAAACAGCAAAAATTATAAGAAATAACCATAAAATAAATATTAAATTAGATTTTTCCTCTGTTTTTTCTTCACCATCGCCAAATTTTTCAGTTGTTCTTTTAACAGGATTATATAAATTAATATATTGATTAACAAATGTTTCAATGCCCATTATATAAATTAATTTAGATTTTATTTAATACAATTTTTATATTAAAAAGTGGTTTAAACCACTTTTTAATATAAGTTTTAATTAAAGGTTTTGTTAAAACAACCATAGGTTAATTTTATTCTGACATAGTTAGAACCAAAGGTTTATCTTAAGCCAGAATAATTTTTAAATTATTATATATTTTTTCAAATCTTTCTTTTGTTTGACTTTCAGATACCCATTTTTCTACAGTTTCTAAAATTTCATTTTTCTTATATTTAAAATATTCAGATACAAAATCTTCATATCCTTTTGGTGGATTTTCTATCATATTAATCATTGCAACACGAACTGTTTCATATCTAATATTATCATTATAACTATCACTTTTAATTTTTCCTTGAGGTGTATTTAATTCACGTTCATAACCTGGTTCATTAAAATATGGTTGTTCAACTAAAATTAATGATTGAATTGAAATAAGAACTTGATAAAATGTAGAAATCTCTGGAACCCATGATTCACCTTTATCACCAGACCATGTTCCTAAAAGTGATAAACATACTTTTCCATTTGCATATAAATTAGGATTAAATCTAACACTTCCATTACCAGTTGTTTTTAATAGAACTTTTGGAACTGTATTTGGATAACCATCTGGAATATAAGCATGGAATTCAAATAATCCATTATGATAAGGTGTATCTTTTGGTCCAGTAATAATAAAAGAGAAAAAATTTAAATTAGAATCAATCATACGCATAATAACACTTGAATCCCAATTACACGGTAAATCTTTATTTAATGTCATTAATTCAAACATTATGCGAGAAATTGTTTTAGGTGATATTAATTTATTTTTTTCACTAAAAAATAAATGATCTTTAGTTAATTCAATTGATTCACAAGCTTGTTCTCTAACCATTTCAAGAAATTTATCTTTTTCTTCCAAAAATTCTACTTTAGCTGAAGCTACAAAATATTTTTTATATTTATTAGAAATTTCTACAACATATAAATAATCTTGTGAAAGTGTATCTGTTACTTTTAAAGTTTGAATTGATTCTATAGAAGTTACTAAAGTATTAATATTATCATAAAATATTTGTATATTTTTAATATCTAATTTTGTTTCAATTTTATCAAAAATAGACAAAATAATTTTAAATTTTTCAATATTATTGTTAAATTCTAATAAGCTAATATTTTTAATTTCATTTAATAAATATTCAATAAAAATATCAAATAAAATGTATTCATTATTACTAATATAATTATTTATTTCAGATAAAATATTTATAATGGATTGATTTTTAGTTTTTGTTAAATCTATATAACTACTAATATCCCATTTAGTATGTTGAGCTGTTCCATAACCCACGCCAGAAGAAACACTTGGATTTAATTCCTTAGAATTTAATTCACTGGAATTCATTTTAGTATAATTTAATGAAATAAATTCTTTTGAATTTAATTCTAATGGGATATTTGAATAATTAAAATATTTAGTAATTGAATTTAATTCAAGAAATTTTAATTCAAGATAATTAAACTCACCTGATTCTAAATATTTATTAAATAATGGTTCTAAAGTATTTCCTAAATTAGTAATTAGCCATTCTAATGTAATTGAATAATTCCAATTTTTAATATTCCATAAATCTAAATTTAATATACTTGCTACTAAATTTATATTAATTTTTGGTTTAACATAAGCAACTTCAGGAGGCATAAAAGGATAATATTCAGATAATTTAAGATTTAATTCAAAATATTTATCTTCACTATATACAAATCGAAATGAAATATTTAATATATCAGAATTATTTACAACTATATAATGAGCATATGATAAATTTGAATTAATTTTATCAATTTCATTAGTTAATAGTTCAAATAATTGTTTATTATTTAATACCAACTCTTTTGGAATAGAACCAAATCTAGATTTTTTATCAAATTGTAATTTATAATTATCTAATAGTTCTTTCTTGTTTATTTTATATTTTTTAATAACATTATTTGTAAACATATGATATTGATCAATTAATTCATACATATCAAAATCATAATCTTTAGACTCTAATTTAATACATTTATTTATAATATCAAAAAAATCAATATCTTTTGTATTTTTTAATATAGATAATTCTATATTTATTCTATCAATAATATCCTGAGTCTGAGATGATTTACAATATAATTGATTATTATATTTATGAATATAATAATCAATGTTATTAATACTAATTGCGATAGGTTCTGTTTCCATTTTAATATATGGATAATTTATATTTATCAATAATATAATCAATTTTTATTATTAAATTAATTTTTTTTAAATATAGCGATTAATCCAACCATATACATATCATTAAATATAGATTGAGCTACATTATATTCTAGTTCAGCTAATTCTATAATATAACGATCACTATTTATAGTTAATTCATTATTTATTATAATTTTATTTAATTCTTGAATTAGAAAACTTAAAGTATATCCTTCTAGTATTATATTTTCATAAATATATTTATAACAAGCTTCAAAATTAATACTTTTATTAATTAAAATATCATATAATTCTTTAATAAGTTCTGGGGAAGGAATACCTGCTGAATTATAACAAGATTGAATATTTATTTTTTTACCCATCATACTTAAACTTTGTAGAATATTAATAGCTTTTCGTAAATCACCATTTGCAATTATTGCAATTGATTCTAAACTATTTGGTTCATATTTTAAATTTTCACATTTACAAATATATTTTAATCTTTCAACAATAATACTTTTTTCAATTGGATAAAATCTTAAATTTACACATCTAGATTTAATTGGTGTAATAATTTTATTCATATAATTACAAATAATACAAAATCGTGTATCATCTGAATATTTTTCAATAATTCTTCTTAATGCAAATTGTGCATCAAATGTCATACTATCAGCTTCATCTAAGATAATTAATTTAATACCATTATTAAATGGTGTCATCTTTTCTGCAAACCCTTTAATTTCTTCACGAACTGTATTAATACCACGATCATCAGATGCATCTAATCTAATCATCATAAATGCTTTATTCTTTCCATATAATTTATTAGCAATATTCATAATAGTAGATGTTTTTCCAGTTCCTGATTTGCCATGTAATAATAAATGAGGAAATGATCCACCGTCAATCATTTTATTAATCATTGTAATATTTTTATCTTGTCCTACTATATCATCAAAATTATCAGGTCTATATTTCTCTATCCAAATCATTATTAATTTATATTTATTTTTGTTTTAAATATAAATTAATCAAATTTTATGAAAATATTCAAATCAACCATAGGTTGTATTGAATATTTTCATAAAAAACTTAGTTTTTTTATTTTATTACATATCACAAAATGAAATACATGAGCTTTAAAGCTCATGTATTATATTTTATTACATATCACAAAATGAATATGTAGTTTCTTCATAACTACAATCACCTGTAATTATAATTGTTCCATTAGTAAAAAATCCTCTATTAACTGCAATTATTTTATCATTCGCAACTAAATTCATGGTTGGATACGGTTCATCTTCTTTTTGAGTAATTACAATATTACTATTAGTTTCAATATTAATATCATCCATATTTGGAAATGTGATCTTAATACTAATATCTTGTTTTGGAATAATTGTAATAATAGGCACATCATAAGTGCGCATACCAGTAACAATATATTTAATAATTGTTTTAGACATTGCCATTTATATTTAGTATAATTATTTTTTAAATTATTAAATCAATTTTTATTATTTACACACAAAATGTGTAAATAATAATTTTTAATCTGGAATGCCATTATTTTCCTAAAGGAAAATAATTGCGCCAGATCAATTTTTATGGCTATACAATTTATTCAATTAAAGAATTAATAATAATGAAAAAATTATTAATAATGAAATAATTATTAATGTTAATACAGTATAAACTATAAATATTCTAATTTGTCCATTATATGTTATCTTTTTTTCATTTTTTGTTTCAAGAATAGCTTTATTTGCAATTGGATTAATATTATTATTAAATACATATTTATGAGTAACTGTAACTTTATTATTAGGAAAAATAGTTTTAATTTCAATATCACGAATTGGAATATTATTTATAATAGGTATTTCATATAAACGTTGTCCAGTGACAATGTATTTAATGACAGTTTGGTTAATAGACATTATATTTTAATATTAATATTTTTAAAATGATTAAATCAATTTTTCTATGGAAAATAATTGCACCCAATCAATTTTTATTAATTAGGTAATTGCACATAACTCATCTTTATAACAAAAGTATAAAAAGATCTTTAAATAAAAATATATTGATTATATTTAATGTATTTAATTATATCAACATTCCCTCATTTTTTTAGTATTTTACCACTTATTAAATACTATAATAAATATACTTGTGGTTATATAAATATAATTATTTTATCTACAACATTATCTATATTATATCACACATATGAAGAATCAAATAGAATCATAAATTTTCTTGATTACAGTTTTGCCGGAATATGGTTTTTATATGATATATATATAGGATATAAATACACAAATAAAATGGTATTATATAAAATTATGCTAAGTAATTCATTTAGTTTTTTATTAAATAAACAGATTTCATATAACACATATTATCAATTTAATCATAGTATATGGCACTTGATCAATGCTTATAAATGTTTTTATGTATCAAATCTCATAAATAATAGCAATCCCGATTAAAAATTAGTAAAAATTCTATTTATTATAATACATTAAACTATAAGCTAATCTATTATATTGTATATTTTCATCACATCCGGATAATAAATTATTATCTATATGTAATACTTTTTGTGTTATTAATGATTTAGTATTATCATCTAATTTTTTATGATGAATTATATAATCTAATATATAAGGAATCATAACTGTTAATGAATAAGAATTTTTATAAAAGTATTTAACATATTCATCAGCTTTATCCATATTTCCTTCTAAACATTTTTCAATAAAATCAAAAAATTGTTTTTCTGGGATTAATCCAGAAATAATATCAATTAAATTTTCATTAATTTTATTAGTTTCTTTTTCATTAATAATAAAATCTTTAAAATTTCTACATCGTTGAAGAAAATTAATAGCTTTTCTCATATCACCACGTGATAATTCTTCAACACGATTAATATTTTTATCCGAAATAATAGTTCCTTCTTTAATACAAATCTCTTTTAATTTTTTACAAATAAATTCTTTAGGTATAGGTTTAAATCTATATAAACTACAACGTGAAACAATTGGATCAATGATTTTATTATGATAATTACAAATAATACAAAATCTGGTTACTTTTGAATAATCTTCCATAATTTTACGTAATGCAAATTGTGAGTCAGATGTCATATTATCAGCTTCATCTAAAATGATTATTTTCCATGGTGGAATATTTGGATCAAGACTAACACTATTCATAGCATAACGTTTAATTTTTTCTCTAACTACTTTAATACCTCTTTCATCTGACGCATTTAATTCAATAACACACTCACTCCAATATTTTTCCCCAAAGATTTCTTTAGCTAATGCAAGTATAGTTGATGTTTTACCACATCCAGAAGGCCCAAAAAATAATAAATGTGGAATATTTTTTGTTTTAATACAATTCTTTAATGAAAAAATAATTTCTTCCTGAGATTCCACTTCATTTAAATTATTAGGTCTAAATTTTTCAACCCAAGATTCATTCATTATTAATTATAAATCAATCAATGTTTATATTTAATTATAAAATCAATTTTTAATTTATAAATTATAATAATGGAAAACTGTTATAATCCTAATTCATTAAATCCTATGGGAAACTTTATGCCTTTTGATCCACGTAATAGAAATAAATCATGTAACGCAACTACTTTTAGTTCAGTAAATGAAACAATTAAATATAATTTTAATACTCAACCTGTAACTTCTTCTTATCCTGATATAAGTGGATTTGCTCATTATTTATTTGCTAATCCAGCAAGATGCAGAGAAACTGGTTATCAATGCCAATTAAATGCTGATAATACATTTAATATAGATAGATTAGCTTATTATAAAAATGAACCTGTTTATCAAAATATAGATACTAATCCTAAAAATAAAAATGAATTTAAAATTGGAATGTATTAATTATATAAATATAAATAATAATGTATTAATTATATAAATATAAATAATAATGTATTAATTATATAAATATAAATAA
>JACCDO011008621.1_pt1 | contig 11567 bp, 8 predicted proteins | sample 7446101 | NCBI WGS metagenome assembly JACCDO01 (sample SAMN15323440, study PRJNA562643) | freshwater metagenome | isolation source: river surface water | place: USA:Blue River Watershed | collected 2017-08-16
ACCTCAGCGGTTCACCACCATTTAATTAGAGAAAAAACCCGCACCAAGGTTGGCTTGGTAGTTGAGACCGGCGAGGTACGGGAAGTTCACCACGTCGCATTGTTGATTGGTTACGGAGCTGCTGCGGTAAATCCATATCTAGCCATGGAAACTGCTGAAGATTTAGTTTTGCAGGGTGTAATTACGGGAATCACTCCAGAAAAAGCGGTAAAGAACTTAATCAAGTCCCTGGGCAAGGGAGTTCTAAAGGTTATGTCCAAGATGGGTATTTCAACCATCGCCTCTTACACCGGAGCACAAGTATTTGAAGCGATTGGTTTATCGCAAGCCGTAATCGATGAGTACTTCACTGGTACAACATCAAGATTGGGTGGTGTAGATCTTTCGGTAATTGCAGAAGAAACAATCGCGCGACACCACATTGCCTATCCACCTGGAGGAGAGGTTCCTGGCTCCAAGAGACTTCCTATTGGTGGCGAATATCAATGGAGACGCGAAGGCGAGCCGCATCTATTTGATCCAGAGACCGTATTCACATTGCAACATTCAACTCGAGCAAAGCGATATGACGTTTTCAAGCGATACACCACCAAGATTGATAATCAAGCCAAGTCATTGATGACTTTGCGAGGACTGTTTACCTTTAAAGAAGGAATGCGCAAGCCAGTTCCAATCGAAGAGGTCGAACCAGTTTCGGAGATTGTTAAGAGATTCTCAACGGGTGCGATGTCATACGGCTCGATCTCACAAGAAGCTCATGAAACTTTGGCTGTCGCCATGAATCGTTTGGGAGCAAAATCAAACACTGGCGAAGGCGGCGAAGATCCTGCACGTTTCAAGGCAGAGCCAAATGGTGATTCAAAGCGTTCTGCAATCAAGCAGGTTGCCTCTGGGCGTTTCGGTGTCACTAGTGAATACCTAGTTAATGCTGATGACATTCAAATCAAAATGGCACAGGGAGCAAAACCTGGTGAGGGTGGACAGCTTCCAGGAAACAAGGTTTATCCATGGATTGCAAAGGTTCGTCACTCGACTCCAGGTGTGGGATTAATTTCACCACCTCCGCACCATGACATTTACTCAATTGAAGATTTAGCTCAGTTGATTCACGATCTAAAGAATGCAAATAAAGATGCGCGCATACACGTGAAATTAGTGGCTGAAGTTGGAGTTGGAACCGTAGCTGCGGGCGTAAGCAAGGCTCACGCTGATGTGGTTTTAATTTCCGGCCATGATGGCGGAACAGGTGCTTCACCACTAACTTCGCTTAAGCACGCTGGCGCACCATGGGAATTAGGTTTGGCGGAAACACAACAAACCCTTTTGTTAAATGGTTTGCGTGATCGTATTGTCGTTCAAACTGATGGGCAGATGAAGACCGGCCGTGATGTAATCATTGCAGCTCTCTTGGGCGCAGAAGAGTTCGGTTTTGCAACTGCGCCATTGGTTGTTTCCGGCTGTGTAATGATGAGAGTTTGTCATCTAGATACCTGTCCGGTTGGAGTTGCCACACAAAACCCAGAACTTCGTAAGAGATTCACTGGAAAGCCAGAGTTTGTCGAAACCTTCTTTGAGTACATTGCTGAAGAGGTCCGTGAATGGTTAGCCAAACTTGGATTTAAGACTTTGGATGAAGCAATCGGTCAAGTTGAGTTGCTAGATACTGGCGCCGCTGTTGATCATTGGAAAGCAAGCGGTCTTGATCTATCGCCAATTTTGGCTCTGCCTTCTGTGGCAAATGAAGCTGCTCGCAAGAACACAACCAAGCAGGATCATGGATTGGCTGCGGCGCTAGATAATGAATTGATTTCATTGGCAAAGCCAGCACTTGAAAAAGGGGAAGCGATAAAGCTTTCTCTTGAAATCAGAAACCGAAATCGCACAGTTGGAACAATGTTGGGATCTGAAATTACAAAACGTTATGGCGGCGCGGGGCTTCCAGATGACACTATTGACATCACTTTCCATGGCTCAGCCGGCCAGTCATTAGGTGCTTTCATTCCTAAGGGCTTGACCTTGAGGCTATATGGAGACACAAATGATTATTTGGGCAAAGGGTTATCTGGCGGTCGTCTGATTGTCAGACCAGATGAACGCGCTACATTCCCATCAGAGAAAAATGTAATCGCGGGTAATGTGATTGGTTACGGAGCTACAACCGGCGAAATTTTTGTGCGCGGAAAGGTTGGTGAACGTTTCTGTGTTCGCAACTCTGGCGCCACAGCGATAGTTGAAGGTGTTGGTGATCACGCACTGGAGTACATGACCGGTGGAACAGTGGTAATTCTTGGAGAAACTGGAAGAAATCTGGCTGCGGGAATGTCTGGCGGAAGAGCGTTCGTCCTAGATCTCAATCCAAGTCTCGTAAACAAAGAGATGGTAGATGTCTTGAAAGTTCCGGCAGATCAAGCAACAAGATTGCATGGGCTGGTTTCAAAGTTCTATGCCGAAACTGGATCTGAAGTAGCTCACAAACTTTTGCAGGATTGGAATGAAGGATTGCAAAGGTTCTCTATGGTTATGCCAAGAGATTACGCACGCGTACTTGATGTAATTGAAAAAGCAGAAAAATCTGGAAAATCTGCAGAGCAGGCAATCATGGAGGTGCTAAATGGCTGATCCAAGAGGATTTCTCAATACCGGAAGAGAGACTCCAAAACGTCGCCCAGTTGATGTGCGTATCCGTGATTGGAAAGAGGTTTATGAGGAGCAGGAGTTTGGTGCGCTTCAAAAGCAGGCTAGCCGCTGCATGGATTGCGGAATTCCTTTCTGCCACCAAGGCTGCCCGCTTGGAAACCTAATTCCTGAGTGGAATGATTTAATTTGGCGCAACGAGAAAAGCGATGCAATTGATCGTTTGCACGCTACAAATAACTTTCCCGAATTCACAGGTCGCCTTTGCCCAGCTCCATGTGAAACCTCTTGCGTCTTAGGAATTAATCAAGATCCAGTAACCATAAAGCAGATTGAGCTTCGGACTATTGAAGAAGCTTTCAACTCTGGAAATGTAAAACCGCTACAACCTGACCGCATGACCGGAAAGACTGTTGCTGTGATTGGTTCTGGACCTGCTGGATTAGCTGCTGCACAACAGCTCACTCGCGCAGGTCATACAGTCGTGGTTTATGAAAGGGCGCCAAAGATTGGTGGGCTGCTTCGTTACGGAATTCCAGAGTTCAAAATGGAAAAAGCTGTACTCGATCGTCGTTTGAATCAAATGCAGCGAGAAGGAACTAGATTCCGCGCTGGAGTTAATATCGGAACAGATATTTCCGCCCGAGATTTAAGAAATCGCTATGACGCGATAGTTCTAGCTGTCGGTGCAACTCAATGGCGTGATTTAGAAATTCCAGGTAGAGCTCTTAGCGGAGTTCATCAAGCGATGGAGTATTTACCTTGGGGCAATAAGCAAGCACTAAATGAGTTAACAGAGAACCCGCCAATTAATGCCCATGGCAAGCATGTAATTATTTTGGGTGGAGGCGATACCGGCGCTGACTGCTTGGGCACCGCCGTGAGACAAGGTGCTGCAAGTATCACCCAAATTGAAATTATGCCTAGACCATCAGAGGAAAGACCAAGCACTCAACCTTGGCCAACATATCCGATGGTCTATCGAGTTAGTAGCGCTCATGAAGAATCAGGGGAGAGGTTGTATTCAATCTCTACCGAGGAGTTCATAGGCGATGAATCTGGAAAGTTAAAAGCTTTGAAAATTGTTGAAACAAAGCTAGTTGATGGAAAATTTGAAAAAGTTCCTGGCACCGAACGTGAATTAAAAGCTGATTTGGTATTTCTGGCCATGGGCTTTACTGGTGTGGAGAAAAATGAGTTGGTTTCTGGATTAGGTCTTGAACTCGATCAACGCGGCAACATCGCTAGAGACGCAAATTACCAAACCAATGTTGAAGATGTCTTCGTATGTGGCGATGCCGGCAGAGGACAATCATTAATCGTTTGGGCCATCGCAGAAGGTCGAAGCGCTGCAGCCGCAGTTGATCGCCAATTGATGGGTCAAACCCAATTACCTGCTCCAATCGAACCAACTGCACGTCCATTAACCGTTTGATTCAAATCAACTTTTGAGATTTCGGTATCAGAGAGAAATGGAATAAAATAGCAAAATGCGCCGCGCCAAAATAGTTTGCACGATGGGTCCTGCAGTCGAAAGCCCAGAGAAAGCCGCTGCGCTCATAGCCGCGGGAATGAATGTGGCTCGTCTCAATCTCTCACACGGTGGTTACGATGAACACCAAAATCGACTCAATCTAATCCGGCGAGCTGCGGCAGATGCCGGTAAGCCAGTCGCAATTCTGGTCGATCTTCAAGGTCCGAAAATTCGCTTAGGTCGCTTTAAAAATGGCCCTCATGATTTGTCACGTGGCGATGTTTTCACCATCACAACAGAGGAAATTTCTGGCACCAAAGAAAGAGTTGGAACCACCTATAAAGGACTTCCAGGGGACTGTAAGGCCGGAGATCGAATTTTGATTGATGACGGAAAAGTTACCGTCGAAGTAGTTGAAGTAAAAGGAAATGATGTAATCACCAAAGTTATTGAGCCAGGCCCGGTTTCAAATAATAAAGGAATTAACCTTCCTGGAGTTGCTGTCTCAGTTCCCGCTATGTCTGATAAAGATAAAGATGATCTTCGTTGGGGATTAAAAGCGGGCGCAGATTTCATCGCACTGTCCTTTGTGCGTTCAGCTAAAGATATTGATGATGTTCATTCGATTATGGATGAAGTTGGCGTACGACTTCCTGTGATCGCGAAAATTGAAAAGCCGCAAGCGGTAGACAATCTTGAAGAGATTGTTGCTGCTTTCGATGGAATCATGGTGGCTCGCGGCGATCTCGGAGTTGAAATGCCAATCGAAGACATTCCATTGGTACAAAAGCGTTGTGTGACTTTAGCTCGTGAAATGGCAAAGCCGGTCATCGTTGCAACTCAGATGCTAGATTCAATGATTACTAATTCACGCCCAACCCGTGCCGAAGCAACTGATTGTGCGAATGCGGTTTTAGATGGAGCTGATGCCTTAATGCTCTCCGGTGAAACTAGCGTTGGCGCATTTGCCATCGAAGCGGTTCAAACAATGGCGCGCATTATCGAAAAGACTGAACAAGAAGCCCTACATCTAATTCCAGCGTTGCAACACAATCCAAGAACAAAAGGTGGAGCAATCACTAAAGCTGCGACTGAAGTGGGCTTAACCGTTGGCGCAAAATATCTTGCAGCGTTTACGAAATCTGGAGATTCCGCCCGACGAATGTCGCGTTTGCGCAGCTCCATTCCAATCTTGGCCTTAACTCCTGATGCCGCAACCTTTAACCAAATGTCTCTTTCATGGGGAGTGGAACCTATTTTGACCCCATTAGTCACAACTACTGATGAGATGGTTAAACAGGTGGATGCGATGGTTTTAGAGTCACAACGCGCTTCAAAGGGCGAGTTAATACTAATTGTTGCGGGGTCACCTCCAGGAATTCCAGGCTCGACTAACGCGATGCGGGTGCATCAAGTTGGCGATGCTGTAGGTGGCGTGGCTCCGGCATATCGCTAGAATTGGCGCGAACACTTTCTCGCTCCGGCCTCGGTACTCCAACGGTAGAGAGGGCAGTCTCAAACACTGCATAGTGTCGGTTCAAATCCGACTCGAGGCACATGACAACCGAATCTTCGGCAAAGTACAGAATCTTGGTCGCCGAGGATGAAACCTTAATCCGCATGGATCTCGTTGAGATGTTGCAAGATGCTGGTTATGAAGTTGTGGCGCAAGCAAGTAATGGTCAAGAGGCAATTGATTTTGCAAATGAACATAAACCCGACCTGGCCATTCTCGATGTAAAAATGCCGGTACTCGATGGAATCTCAGCCGCAGAGAAAATTATTTCCGTCTCTCCAGTACTTATGTTGACCGCTTTTAGTCAAAAAGATTTAATCGATCGCGCTAACGATGCCGGCGCCATGGCTTATGTCGTAAAGCCATTCACAATTAATGATCTGCTTCCAGCAATCGAGATCTCAATCAGTAGACATCGCCAGATGAAATCTCTTGAGGCTGAAGTTGCCGATCTCTACGATCGTCTGGAAACCCGGAAGGTGATAGACCGCGCCAAAGGGATTTTGATGAAGGCGCTAAATCTCTCTGAGCCGGAAGCTTTCTCCTGGATTCAAAGAGCGGCTATGGATCGGAGAATAACGATGAAAGAGGTCGCTGAGGCGGTTATAAACCCATCCACCACGCTTGATAAGTAAACTCTCGAATTCCCAAATACAGATTGAATCTCGAGCAGAAAAATCTCACATAACGAGAAAGTTATGCCTTTTCAGCGTCATTTTCCTTGTGGAAAAGGCGAGTGTGCCGTTAGCCTTCACCCTTCCCTGTCCCAGGGGGCATGATCATGAATGAAAGGCAATAAATGAAGAAAGTATCTTCAATCGTCTCTGCAATTGCACTTGCTTTGGGTATGACAGTAGCTCTTACACCAGCAGCTAACGCAGCTTGCACAGGCAAACTAAAAATCGCTTACCAGGGTCCATTGACTGGTCCAGAAGCGGCATTGGGTCTAAACGAGCTTCGCGGCGTTCAGTTCGCTGTTAAGAAGTCCGGACTAGACATCGAAGTTAAGGAAGTTGATGATCAGGGAGATCCTGCAGTTGCAGGCCCAATCGCACCTTCCGTTCCACAAGATGAGTGCGTTGTAGCACTTGTTGGTCCTGCATACTCAGGAGCATCACGTGTATCTCTTCCTGTCTATCTATCAGCAGGACTTCCAATCATCACTCCATCTGCAACAAACCCAACACTTTTTGATTTCGGCGGAAAGATTTTCCACCGTGCGGTTCTAACCGATGATTATCAGGGTCCAGCGCTTGCTCGCTTGATCACATCAAAGGTAAAGAATGCAAAGGTGTTCCTAATCAACGATGCAACAGACTACTCAGTTGGTCTTGCAAAGCTTGTTGATTTCACACTTGGTTCACGCATCGTGGGCAAGGAAACAACACCACAGGGAACAACAGACTTCACTTCAACAATCGCAAAGATCAAGAAGTCAAAGGCTAACGTTGTTGCTTACACCGGTTACTTCAGCCAAGCAGCTGTTCTTGTAAAGCAGATGCGCGACTCAGGTTCAAAGGCTGTATTTGCAGCTGGCGATGGTGTACTAGATGCACAGTTCGTAAAGCTTGCTCGTAAAGCTGCAGAAGGCGCGCTTCTAACCGCTCCTGCTGTACCGCTAGAGGCTGCTAACGCGAAGCTTGCTAAGGAGTTCAAGAAGGTTATGGGCGTAGATGCTGGTGTTTACACCACTGAGTCCTATGACGCAGCGAACTTCTTTATTGCCGCTATCAAGAAGGGCAACAAGGATCGCGCTTCAATCCTTAACTACATCAAGAAGAACTCACACAAGGGACTTTCAAAGACCTTGAAGTTCGATGATAAGGGTGAAGTAGCAGGAGTAGATGTAAACGGATTCGTAATTAAGGGCGGAAAGATCGTCCTTACCGGCGCAATCAAGTAAATCTACCCAGCTAGATTCATAGCTAAAAAGAAGTAACGAAGTATCTAGGGGAGCGGGAAACCGCTCCTCTAGAGTTTCGGAGCTAAGATTCAAAAAGCAGTTCCAGAAATAAAGCCATAACTCCTCTTTGCAAGAAAGCGTGGCCTATCACAAAATGGATTTCAGTTTACTTTTCTCAGAGTTTCCATCTTTGACTTTTGATGGAATTGCTCTCGGTGCTATCTACGCACTTATCTCATTGGGCTACACACTCGTTTACGGAGTTTTGCGGCTTATTAACTTTGCTCACTCAGAAGTTTTTATGATTGGCACCTTCGCGGCCTTGATCGCCTCCTCTGACATTATGGGTTTTAGTGTTGAAGATGACCCAATTTCCGGTGGGAAATTGATTCTCACGATTGTCGTTTGCTTAGTAGTTGCGATGTTGACTTCAGGAATCGTGGCCGTGCTTGTAGAGCTGGTGGCGTACCGTCGACTACGCAAGAGAGGCGCAACAAAACTAGCAACATTGATTTCGGCAATTGGTGTTTCCATAACACTAGTTGAAGCTTTCCGTATTATGACTGATTCACTACCAAGAGAATTTCCACGATTTATGGAGAAATCAGTCTTGGCTGAAATTGGCGGCGCACAGATTAGAAATGACAAGCTTCTTGTAATTTTTGCCGCGGGGTTAATGATGTTTATTCTTGACCGTTTTATTTCCAAGACCCGAATTGGCAAAGGCATTAGAGCTGTTTCGCAGGATGAACAAACCTCAGTCTTGATGGGAATTAATATCAACCGCGTAGTCACAGTTACCTTCTTGATGGGTGGATTGATGGCTGGTGCAGCTGCTTTCTTCTATGTATTGGTGTATGAAAACACCTCATTCCGTGTTGGATTCTTTTTAGGAATCAGCGCATTTACCGCAGCCGTTCTGGGGGGAATTGGAAATATTCGAGGAGCTCTCGTTGGCGGTTTTGCACTGGGCTTACTAGAGGTTTACGGCTCAGTTGTACTCGGCACAGCGTGGAAGCACGTTATTGCCTTCACTATCTTGGTTCTAGTTCTATTGTTGAAACCGACTGGATTGCTCGGTGAATCGATTCAGCAGGCGAGGGTATAGAGACATGATTAATCTAAGAGATGCCGGCGCAACATGGTGGGAAAACGCCTCCAAGTTAAAGCGCAGATCATTTGTTGTTGCACTAATTGCCTTTATTTATGCGCTTCCCTTCCTAAACAATCCGCTGATTAATACTCCGGGCTCAATGTTTGAGTCGGTCCTTTTTTATCCGGTCGGAATGTTTATTTTGCTGTCTATCGGACTAAATGTGGTGGTTGGAAAGAGTGGATTGCTCGATCTTGGCTTCGTAGCATTCTTCGCAATTGGTGCTTACACAATGGGCGTACTTGGAACCCGTACTAATTTAAATTTCTGGGAAATTCTGCCTATTGCCATGGGACTTTCGATGCTTTCAGGAGTTTTGTTAGGCGCGCCTGCATTGCGTCTGCGTGGCGACTATTTAGCAATCGTGACCTTAGGTTTCGGAGAGATTGTCCGAATCGTTGCGGTTAACGAGGAATTTATCGGTGGGGCAAGAGGTATCGCAGGAATTCCAACTCCACCAGACATGTTTGGTATGAAATTTGAAATTCTAAATCCAAAACCTTATTACTGGTTATTGGTAACTATGACTCTCTTGGTCTACTTGGCCGTTCGTCGCATGGCGGCTCGCAGACCAGGCAGAGCTTGGGATGCAATCCGTCAGGATGATGATGTTGCGCAATTGATGGGAGTGCCTACTTTCAAGTACAAAGTATGGGCTTTCGTGCTGGGTGCGGCTGTTGGTGGCGCAGGTGGATGTCTATATGCCAGCCAGATCCTTTCGATCGTCCCTGATCAATTCAGCTTAAACGTTTCTATTCTGGTTCTAGCTTGTGTCGTTTTCGGTGGAATTGGCAATCCTTTCGGAGTAATGGTTGGCGCGGCAATATTGGCCTACTTGCCAGAAAGAATTCGATTCCTCACTCAACCACGTCAGTTGGTATTCGGAATTGTCTTGGTGCTAATTATGAATTTACGTCCTGACGGATTGTTACCTCGCAAGAAGCGCGAGAAATTTGAAAGCGAGATGAAATGACAAATCGCATACTTGATCTTTCTAACGTCACCATGAAGTTTGGTGGCGTCACTGCGCTGAACAATGTTAATTTCCATGTTAACGAGGGTGAGATTGCAGCGCTTATTGGACCGAATGGCGCCGGCAAGACCACAGTCTTCAACGTAATTACTGGCGTTTACACTCCAACCGAAGGTGATATCAAGTTTAAGGATCAATCGATTGTTGGTATGAAGCGTCACCATGTGACAAAACTTGGTATCGCAAGAACTTTCCAGAACATTCGACTTTTCGGTGAAAGCACCGCATTGGAAAATGTGATGACCGCAGCAGATGTTCACAATAAAGTTGGCGTTATTGGTTCAATCTTCGGTACACCTCGCTCTCGTCGTGAAGAGGCGCGAAGCAAAGAAAAAGCGATGGAACTTTTGGAGTTCATTGGAATTTCAAAACGATCCGGTCAGTTGGCGAAGAATCTTCCGTATGGAGATCAGCGCAGACTAGAGATTGCTCGCGCTTTAGCAACTAATCCAGGATTGTTATTGCTTGATGAACCAGCTGCTGGTTTTAACCCATCAGAGAAAAAAGCTCTTGCCGAAACAATTCGTAAGATTCGTGATGCTGGATATACGGTACTTCTGATTGAACATGACATGTCTCTCGTCATGGGCGTTTCAGATCGTGTTTCAGTACTAGATTTCGGCACCAAGATTGCCGATGATGTTCCAGCCAAAGTACAAAATGATCCTCGAGTTATTGAGGCTTACCTAGGAGCGCCGGTCGATGCGTCTTGAAGTTAAGAATCTCTCCGTCTATTACGGCAAGATCGAAGCCCTTAAGGGAATCAGCATTGTTGTAGATCAAGGCGAAATCGTCACACTTATTGGTGCGAATGGTGCCGGCAAAACAACGACTCTAAAAACAATCTCTGGTCTTCGCCCAGTTACCAGCGGTGAAATCATTTTTGATGGCGTAAACATCAATGATATTCCGGCATATGAAAGAGCTGATTTGGGAATTTCACAGGCGCCGGAAGGTCGCGGAATTTTCCCAGGTATGACAGTTCTTGAGAACCTCGAGATGGGAAAGTACAACCGTAAAACTCGTAAGCAAGAGATGTCAGAGGATTTAGCTCGCGTTTATGAACTATTCCCAAGATTGAAGGAGCGCGCATCTCAAGCTGGAGGAACTCTCTCAGGCGGCGAGCAGCAGATGCTAGCGATTGGTCGCGCATTGATGGCCCGTCCAAAAGTATTGCTACTGGATGAACCTTCTATGGGACTTGCGCCGATGATGATTCAAAATATTTTTAACATCATCACCGAAATCAACAAGCAAGGTGTAACAATCTTGTTAGTTGAGCAGAATGCGCAACAGGCTTTGAGCCGTGCGCACCGCGCATACGTTCTTGAGATCGGCAAAATTACTAAGGAAGCGAAAGCTAAGGATCTACTAAATGATCCTCATGTTAAATCTGCTTATCTTGGTACCGGAGCCCACGAAATCTTCTAGTTATCGCTCTGCGAGAATTAAGCAGGTGATTCTGGCGGTACAGGTTTTCTCGCCTTTTTCGTTGGTAATCTCAACGTTGTAAGTGCAGAGGGTTTTGCCCAGGGTTACCGCTGTTGCCACTCCGGTTACTATTCCTGACACTGCTGATTTGTGGTGGCTAGCGTTTATCTCGATTCCCACAATTCTTCGGGTTGGTCCAGCATGAAGATGAGTGCCAACCGAACCTAAACTCTCTGCCAAGACAACATTCGCTCCACCATGTAAAAGTCCAAAAGGTTGAGTGTTGCCTTCTACCGGCATCGTTCCAACGAGACGTTGGGGAGTGGCTTCGATGATTTCAATGCCCATCTTCTTATCCAGGTCGCCACGGCCACGTTCATTGAGAATCTGCATAAAGTCATTCAAATTGGCGTCAGTCATGAC
>JACCDO011840617.1_pt1 | contig 11567 bp, 13 predicted proteins | sample 7446101 | NCBI WGS metagenome assembly JACCDO01 (sample SAMN15323440, study PRJNA562643) | freshwater metagenome | isolation source: river surface water | place: USA:Blue River Watershed | collected 2017-08-16
GCCTTGAAGGAAGGGATTATTACTCCAGAGAAAGAAATTTTAAGCACCGGAGCGATCACGGTACCTAATCCTTATGATCCAACCAAGCCCTCGATCTTTAAAGACTGGAAGGCTCACGGCTGGACGGATATGGCTCAGGCTATTGCTGTATCTTCAGATGTGTATTTTTATTCTATTGGTGGAGGCTTTGGTGATCAAAAAGGATTAGGTATAGCCAACCTAGAGAAATATTCGAGAATGTTTGGTATTGGTAGTAAAACAAACATAGATTTACCTGATGAAAAAAGTGGCACTATACCAAGCATAGAATGGAAAGCTAAGAATTTCAAAGGTGACATCTGGCGCGTTGGAGACACCTACCACACATCTATCGGTCAGTATGGTTTTCAAGTGACACCGATGGAAATAGTCCGTGCCATAGGCGCCATAGCCAACAAAGGTACCTTAGTCACTCCACATTTGGTTTTAGGTGATACAGAAAAAGAACAGATTAAAACTTATCTAGATTTCAATAAAGAAGATTTCGATATAATTCACAACGGCATGAGACAGACAGTGACTTATGGTACTGCTTTGGCTCTAAATGTACCTTATGTGGACATAGCAGCTAAGACTGGTACAGCCCAGCTCGGACTTCTAAAAAACAGAGTGAATTCTTGGGTTGTGGGATTTTTCCCTTATGAAAACCCAAAATATGCTTTCACTATTATGATGGAGTCCGGCCCAGCTTCAGGATCAGTAGGAGCTTCTTCTATCATGCGTGGACTAGTTGATTGGATGGCTATATATACTCCAGAATACTTTAAATAAAGTATTGCAATATAAATTTCCTTAGAATATACTTGTACTATGAACAAAGTAAGAACTATGACATTTTTAGGTTTTCTGTTGGCAATTATGCCTTATTTGGGCTTCCCGTATTTCTTTAAAAATCTAATTATAACTGTTTTAGGATTATATATAGCTTATATAGCAGGTATGACTTGGTATAAAAAGACCCAAGAAAAAAGTACCGTATCTCAAATATTTGAAAACTTCTCTGAGAATAAAAGTTTTGTGGAAAATAATTAATATATGCAAAATTTCTTTCAAAGTAATAAAAATTCATTTGTACTAATTTTCTGCGTACTTTTTTTCCTGAGCGGTATTGCTGTAGGTAAAAATATGCGCCCAGAGATAGATAAAGTATCTCTACTAAACACAGCAACTACAGTCGATACAGAAGCAGACTTCGCTCCATTTTGGAAAGCTTGGAATACTATAAATGAGAAGTCTCCAAACAGAGACAAAGTATCAGATCAAGACAGAGTCTATGGTGCTATCTCAGGACTTGTGGGCTCTCTAAATGACCCTTATAGTGTATTTTTTAGCCCAGATGAAGCTAAAGCTTTTCAGGATGAGATAGCTGGCAATTTCACTGGTGTAGGTATGGAAGTCGGAGAAAAAAATAAAATCCTGACAGTTATAGCTCCACTTAAAAACACTCCTGCTGAAAAAGCTGGTATTCAAAGTGGTGATCAGATACTCAAGATAGACAAGACCATAACTTCTGGTTTATCTGTAGATAAAGCAGTGAAATTAATCCGTGGCGAAGCAGGCACATCAGTGACTCTGACTATATTTCGTGAAGGCTTCAAAGAACCAAAAGAGTTTAAAATAATTCGCGCTGTTATAAACATCCCTACATTAGATTCTGAACTCAGACCAGACGGAGTTTTCGTTATCAAACTATATAGTTTCTCTGCTAATTCTGCAGATTTGTTCCGTGATGCTATAAAGACATTTGTAAATTCAGGTAGCAACAAACTCATCCTAGACCTACGCGGTAATCCAGGAGGATATCTAGATGCAGCTGTAGACATATCGAGCTGGTTCTTGCCTGGTGGTAAAGTAGTCGTCACTGAGGACTATGGTGGCAGTGAAAAGCCAAAAGTATTTAGAAGTAGAGGCTACAATTTATTTAATGATGATTTGAAATTTATAATTCTAATCAACGGCGGTTCTGCTTCTGCTTCTGAAATAGTAGCTGGAGCTATGCAAGATCAAGGTAAAGCAAAGTTGGTAGGGGAGCAGAGTTTTGGTAAAGGTTCTGTCCAAGAAGTCATAGACATAACCAAAGATACTCTACTAAAAATAACAGTTGCAAAATGGTTAACTCCAAAAGGACACTTAATCCACGAGATAGGCTTAACTCCAGACTACAAAGTACCTATGACTCGCAAAGATGTAGAGAACAAACAAGATCCTCAGATGGATAAAGCCCTAGAATTGCTTAAATAATAAAAAAGAGCTATAAATTAAGGTATGAAAGTTATATTCCTACAAGATGTGCCTAGGGTTGGTAAAAGGCACGATATCAAAGAAATAAATGACGGTTATGCTCAGAATTTCCTAATACCTCGCAAGTTAGCCGAGCGTGCTACTCCTAGTGCTGTAGTTGAGCTAGAAAAAAGAAAGAAGAACATAGAGGTAAAGCGCGCTATAAATGAAGACTTGCTCCTTCGCCACTTAAATGAGATAAAAGATAAAGTGGTGCACATAAAAGGCAAGGCAAATGACAAGGGTTCTCTATTTTCTGCTATTCATAAAAAGGAAATTGTTGAAGCCCTAATGAAAGAACACAAGGCTTCTATAGATGAAGAATTTCTAATATTAGATAAGCCAATAAAAGAAACAGGTGAGTTTGAAATAACTGTCTCCATTAAAAACAAAAAATCCAGTTTCAAATTAAAAGTTGAAAAGACATAAAATAAAAAATCCCCTTATCGGGGACTTTTTATTTTAGAGTTAGATTACATTTACTACTTTATTTACTTTAGTCTTACCGTTAAATGAAGTCTTTCTTTTTGAACCAAATTTTACAACTCCTTCTTTGATAGCGAATATTGTATGATCCTTACCCATAGAAGTATTTGTGCCTGGTAGGATAGGAGTACCTCTCTGGCGGATAATTATGTTTCCAGGATATGCACGCTGACCATCAGCAACCTTTGTACCTAGGTATTTTGGATTGGAGTCTCTTAAGTTTTTGGCGGTTCCGCCGGCTTTTCTATGTGCCATATTGTTGTTCTATAATTTAATGCTAAAATTAATGTCTAATGAGTATAACTAATATTATAGAAAAAATCAAGCTTTTTATAGGGTCTGACCTAGGCAGAGATATATTAACGGTTTTAATTATAATTTTAGTGGGTATTGGTTCATTTGGTTTAGGTCGTTTATCCAAAAAAGACCCTCAAAATGGCCTAAAAATAGGGTATAGAGGGGGAGAGTTAAAAGAAGCTAATTTGACCCCTTTATCTATTAAAAATGACTCCAAGGCCTCTATGGCCTTCTTTGCCTCCAACAAAGGATCTAAATACTATCCACTTGGCTGTTCTGCTGGTCAAAATATTAAAACAGAAAACCGAATCTATTTCGAGACAAGGGAAGAGGCAGAGCAGTCCGGATACACACTTTCTTCATCGTGTATTTAATAGGTTCTTTATTATATGGGCGTGTCGCACAATATATGTTTTGGTATATGCACCTATAGCAAAAAGGGGCCTCTTTTAAAGACCCTTAATTGCCGACATTTATGCTATTTGTATGATTGTTGATCTGTATCTTTGGAGCGTACTTATCGAAGTCTGTAGGCTGTCCATCTCTTATTCTCTCCAGATTAGATACAAATGAATTCCAAAAAAGATTTATAAAAATATCATTCCACAAATAATGCGCCGGTCCGGTCAAATATCTGTCCCAAAAGCCCGTACCAGTGTCTTTGACATAGTTTATATTATCTTGGCCAGCTGGACTCTCGACAACACCCCTAATCGATATATTGAAATAACTCAAAACAAGGATAATGATAAAGCCACAGATTATCATTCCTAGTATGCTAATTCCCTTTTTTGAATTATTTTTTTTCATTTTATAAATTACCTTAGCACACTACCAAAATATGACATAAACCAATTATAAAGTCCGGAGATACTAAAACCTGTAAATTTTAATATGATTAAAAGAACGATGATAAATACTATTAATTGTATAAATCCACCATTCTGATTTTTAATATTTTTATTCATAATTATATTTTAACACAAAATAAATTCTATACTAGTTTGGCTTTTTATATGGTGGTAGATACTCCATACCGTCTAGATAAGCATTTATAGGTGCTATAGGCTGAGTCAGAACCTTACCAGCACAAGACTTACTAGGTATACTCTTCACTGAGGCTGCATTTGGAGCATATACGGTCAGGTGCAAATGTGGGCCAGTAGAATATCCAGAATTGCCACTATAAGCCACGATTGTATCTCTATAAACTCTATCCCCGACTCCTGCTTTCACCAAAGACAAGTGCCCAAAGGCTGCGGACAAACCATTATCATATTTTATAAATACCCATTTACCAAAAGATGCTTTAAAACATTCTCTATCTGTGTCACCTACACCCATCACAGTACCAGTAGCCATAGCTTTGACTGGAGTACCTACTGCAGCTCTAAAATCCACTCCACCGTGAGTACCTGAGGCGTATAAACGCTTAGAATCCACTGTCTTACCGAAGAGCTGAGTTATATATACATAATCAAGTGGCCAAGCAAATACCGCACCTGTAGGCAATTTGGATGGGTCTAGTATGTAGACCAATTTGGACTCATAGTCACGCAATTCTTTTTCTATAGCATCTTTTTGAAGTATACGATCACGGAGCAATTTCTGATAATTGGCTTCATTGTTTTTAGTATAACTCAATAATTTCTTTTTCTCTGCAGTATTTTGATCAACTATCTTTTTCTGATCAGCCAATTTTGATTTTAGACTAATCAATTCATTCTTAGCATCTACAGTATCATCTCTAGTGTCTTCTAACTCACCTTTGACTTGTTCTAATGCTTTAGTCTGATCTATAATCTTCTCGCGAATCGTAGCTAGATTGTCTACATCATTCCAGACATTTGCCAAATCTTGATTTGATAACAAACTCTCAATAAAACTCTGATTGTCTAATTCATTTATCTTTTTTATACCACTCTCTACGGCTTTAGTATTGTTATTTATCGAGCCTTGTTTGGTCTTGATATCTTTACTTAGACTACTTATCTTTAGATTTGTCTTTTCAATTTTCTTATTAGTTATGTTTATATCCGCCTCTAATTTCTTGCGAGTTAAATCTAGCTCTTGGATAGAGCCATTTAGAGAACTCTTTTGTTTACTTATATCATCTAGCTGGTTTTGATAAGCCTGAATTTCTTTCTCCAGTCTATCTATGTCATTATTTTTTTGAGTAATCTGATTTTGCAGATCTTCGGCTGTTTGCGCCGAAATAAAACCAAAAGGTATATAAATTAAACAGAGAAAAAGAAATATATTAAATAGCTTTTTGTAGTCTAGATAATGTTTCATTTTTGCCTATTATAGATGCAATTATAAATGGATCGGGGGATTTGTCTTTTCCCGATAGGGCATAGCGTATAGGATGTAGGAGCTCTCCCCTACTTGGCAACATTTCAGCTAAAAGCATCAAAGCATTTTTAATCTCATCTACAGAGAAATTTTCTTCAGGAATATTTTCAATTATTTTAATTGCAGATTTTATATTCTCAGAAATCTTTTGGGGATCTGTATTTTTATAAACTAATTTAGATTTATCATATTCTGGAGCATTTGCCACGAAGTCTAACTCCCCTGTCTCAACCATATTTTTTACATCACTCCATTTATAAATACGCTCAAAGACGACAGGTATGACCTTGGGATTTTGCATATTTGAAGGTAGATTTTCTAAAATCTTTTTCTGTATTTCTTCTTCGGATAATCTCTTCATGTGTTCTTTATTGAGCCAATCCAATTTCTCATCACCAAATTGTCCGCCTGATCTCTGTATTCTCTCTAGAGAGAATATCTCAACCAACTCCTCTTTGGAGAAAACTTCCTTTTCACCTCCTGGGTTCCAGCCCAACAAAGCCAAGAAATTCATCATAGCTTCTGGCATATAACCTTCATTTCTATATTCTAAGACATCTTTGGCACCATCTCTTTTACCTAATTTCTTTTTACCTTCGTCACCCATCACTGGTGGAGTCGTAGCAAATACAGGTGGTGTGGCACCAAGAGCTTCATACAGAGCTAAATATTTTGGTGTAGAAGATATGAATTCTTGACCACGCATAACATGAGTAATACCCATCTCTATATCATCTACGATATGTGCAAAATTGTATGTAGGATAACCATCACTCTTTATTAAGATAAAATCATCCAAAGCTTCAGGGCCAGCAGACAATTCACCCCAGACAGCATCTGTCCAGGAATATTTTTTAATTTCAGAAATTTTAAAACGAAGTGGCATAGTCCCGTCCCAAGCTGGAGGATTCTCTGGACGGTGTTCTCTATATAAAAATGGTTTTTTATTTTCTTCTGCTTCTTTGCGCCAAATATCTAATTGTTCTGGTGTATATGGATCAGCGTAAGCCAGACCTTTTTCTATCAATTTCTGACCGTATTTTTTATACAAATCCAATCTATCAGACTGTATATATGGCTCATGTGGGCCACCGATTTCTGGACCCTGATCCCAATCCATACCAATCCATCTTAGAGATTCTTTAATGTGTTCTATTGATCCCTCTACTTCTCTTTTTTTATCAGTATCTTCAATACGAAGTATAAAAGTACCATTGTTTTTCCTAGCCCAAAGCCAAGCAAAGAGCCCTGTGCGTAAATTGCCCACATGCATAAAACCAGTCGGGCTCGGTGCGAATCTCGTTATAACTTTTTTATCCATATTAAGCTATTTTAGCATTATTTTACAAAGAAGAGAATATGAGATTATAGAGGCTACGGAGGCTGACGAGCCGAGTCTTGAGAAATTTTTCAGCAGAAAAATATTCGGACTCTATAATCTCATATTCTCTTCTTATTTATTTTTCGTGACTAAGGGCTGTGTCTACTAAAACTCTAGCTATTTTTTCTGCAGCATCTCTTTTATCAAAATTTTTAGCATTATTGGCCATCTCATTCCAGACATCTTTATTTTCTAAAATTCTATCTACTTCAGAGACTAAGATATTGGCTTTCATATTAGCTTCTTCGATAACAGAACAAGCACCTGCACGAGCATAATTAAAAGCATTCTTTCTTTGATGATCCATATTACTAACTGTTATCGGTACTAATATAGAAGGCAGATTCCAAGATGCAAATTCAAATAGAAAAGACCCTGCACGAGATATGATTACATCTGCAGCGCCTGAAGCCATACGCATATCGAGAGCATTTAGAAATGGTTTAGAGATATAACGAGATTTGTTTGGATTATCCATGAGCACCACCTCGGCTCTACCCACCACATTATTAAAATTCTTAACCCCAGTCTGATGAATAACTTGGTATTTTTCAAGCAGTCTAGGTAGAGCATCTATAACTGTATTGTTTATCAATTCAGAACCTTGGGAACCACCTAAAATCAAAACCACAGGCATATCAGACTCTAGTTTGAAAAATTCCAAACCTTCTTTTTTAGTGGACTTATTCATCACTTCAGTACGGATAGGTTGACCAGTCCAAGCTACACGATCTTTTGGGAAAAATGTAGCTGCTTCTTTAAATGATATGGCGATATGACTCGCAAATTTACCCGCCCAAGCATTGACTCTACCAGGAGCAGAATCAGATTCATGGATAACTACAGGGATATTTAAAAGTCTGGCAGCAAACAGAGTCGGGAAAGATGCATAACCACCTTTACCAAAAACCACATCTGGGTAAATACTAAACAATTTATAGACAGCATTTATCGAGCCCACAAAGATCTTAAATAAATCAGTAAAATTTCTAAAAGAGAAATACACTCGCATCTTACCACTAACAACACTCTCAAAAATCAGACCATTTTCAAACAAGATCTCTTTGTCATATGGTTCGTTAGAAATATAATACAACTTTGCACCGATTATATTTTCTTTATCAATTATTTTATTTACTTGTTCTACTACTGCTATTAGTGGATAGAAATGCCCACCTGTCCCCCCTCCTGTAAAAACAATTTTCATAATATTTTAAAAATTAAATTACCTGATTTTTAAACTTGGATATCTGCAACACTACACCCATAGCACACAGATAAATCATAAGCGAAGTACCTCCATGGCTCATAAATACCAGAGGCACCCCCGTCAGAGGACCCACGCCAGTATTTGAAGCTATGTGCATAAACGATTGCAGTGTAATAAGTATAACAATTCCAGCAACTAGAAGTCCACTAAAGGTATCTGGAGAATTCTTGGCAATTTTTATACCCCTCAAAAGGAAAAGCAAGTATAAAATTATAATACTTGCAGAACCCACAAAACCAAATTCTTCTCCTATAACAGCAAATATAGAGTCTCCTTGAGGCTCAGGGAGATAAGTAAATTTTTGTATACTCTGGCCATAACCGCTACCGAAAACTCCTCCAGAACCTAATGTAATCAAAGACTGTTGAATCTGATAAGAAGAACCCTTTGGATCATTTGCTGGATTGATAAATGTATTCACTCTCTTTTGTAGATATGGATTAAAAGATACAAATATAGCTAGAGTTATACCTACACCCACCACCAAGCCTACCAGATATTTCATAGGAGCACCTGACAAGAAAAGCATAGAGAAACCCGTACAAGTCATCAATATAAAGCTCTTAGTATCTGGTTGCCTAAACAACACCAGAGCGATAATTGCGAGCATAACAAAAAGTGGCAAAATCCCATAACGAATATCAGTAATCTTATTTTTAGCCCAAGACAACCAAGCTGCAAAATAAATCACAAAACCAAATTTAAGAAACTCTACTGGCTGAAAGGATATTGGGCCCAGTTTAATCCACCTAGTAGCTCCACCATGACCCCAGCCTATATGTGGCACAAACACACAGAGAGTCAGTAATATAGATCCAATAAAAATATAAAAAGCGTACTGGCGCCAGAATTTATAATTTATCTTGTAGGTAAAATACATACCTACTAGACCCGAGCCTAGACCCAAAACAATTTGATTAAATAAAACTGAAAAGAAAATATCTTGATTGCGTTTTAGTAAACCCATTGAAGCCGAGACAAACATAGCAGTACCGATGATTATTAAAATCATCATAATTATTAAGAAAAATTTATCTACTTTTTTATCCTTCATTTAATTTTACAAATATCCTATGACGATGAATACTATTTACTTATAATTGCTAAAACAACTCCGATAATGGAGAAGACGACAGAGATAACCCAGTACCGCATAGTCACTTTATATGAAGGCCAGCCGAGAGCTTCAAAATGGTGGTGAAGTGGTGCCAATCTAAACACCCTCTTCCCTCCTCTAAACTTTTTAGACAACAATTGTATTACCACAGACAGAGAAGTCGCAGTCAGTGGCAGAGCCAAAATAGGAAGAATTAAAACTGAATTAGTTAAAAAAGCCAAAGCAGCCAAAACTATAGTCAGGCCCATCATACCTGTCTCTCCCATATAAAATCGTGCTGGAGGTATGTTGAACCATAAGAAAGCCAGTATTCCTCCAGAGATAACTCCAGAGAAAGCAGCGATGTCTATCTGGTTATTCGCAAAAGCTATAGCGCTATAAGCAGCAAAAATAGTAGCCAAAACTCCACCAGATAGACCATCTATACCGTCGATAACTCCACTAGAAAATGTCGCCAGAGCCACAGTGATGAAAAACGGAATAATTAAAATACCCAAATACAAATCCCCACCAAAAGGTATATGAATACTATTCATACCTAACTTGAAATAAAACCAGAGACTTATAAACAAAGCCATACTAAATACTAAAAATGCTTTCCATTTGCGCCAAGAATTATCATCATGAGCGATTTTACCTGTGCCATATATCTGTATCAGATCATCAAACAAGCCTACGATAGATCCCAAGAATAAAGTGAAGAATGGTATCAATGTCTGACTACGACTAAGGAAATTTAACTTCTGGGTCACCACAGATGGAAATATCGTAGCGATAGAAGAGATGATCAAAGTAGTAGCCAAAACAGAAATCCAAATAATTACACCTCCGACTCTAGGGGTACGGAGCTCATCTTTAGTATTGTGGATTTTCTGAAATTCACTTATTTTACCCTCATCTCTAGCATACTTCTTCCACATCTCATGTTTATAGAAAAAATATGTAGCTAAAGGCGTAATAAATATGCCGAAAAAGAAAGCGAAAGCTGTCGGCATAAATATTTTAACCAAGTCTAAATACATGGCTAGATTATACCATTTATATTTTTTGATTTAAATACCCCACCATGCTATCGTTTTAGAGTGAAAAACCCCTTAATAAAACTCATATCTGTACTTATAGTTATAGCTGTCCTGGCTATGACTGCCATCACGATATTTCTAACTCCTAAAATAAACATCAAAGAAGAACAGGAGAAAGAAGAGGCTCTACAGAAGTACCTACTCGAGAGATATATCAAAAGAAATCAGGACAAAAAACTATATTTAACAGGACATTTTGATCCTATCTTGAGAGATGATTTTGTAGTCATACCAGAGAAATACAATATTAGTGGGTATAAAATGTATTTAAGGAGAGAGGCTCTATCTGCATTTATAGACATGGCCGAAGATGCTAAAAAGTCTGGGATCAATTTAAAAATAGCTTCAGCTACCAGAAACTTTAACTATCAAAAAAGCCTCTGGGATAAAAAGTGGACTGGCTACACTCTAGTCGAAGGTGCTGATTTGTCGAAGACAATACCAAATGGTCTAGATAGATTTCAAAAGATTTTAGAATACAGTGCAGCACCTACTACTTCTCGTCATCACTGGGGTACAGACATAGATATCAACAATGCCAATGTTGAGTATTTCTCTACAAAAGAAGGCGTACAAGTTTATGATTGGCTTACAGCAAACGCTTCTTCATATGGCTTCTGCCAGCCTTATAATACTAAAGATGACAATAGGCCAACTGGCTACAACGAAGAACGCTGGCACTGGTCATATACACCACTGGCGAAAGATTTCACTAAAGAATATTTAAAACTCGTCAAAGATGAAGATATCAATGGCTTCCAGGGCGAAGAATATGTCAAAGATCAAAATTTAATCGATGAATATGTCTTAGGCATCAACCCCGAGTGCCTCTAATAAACCTCTTTATTATAACAACTCTCACAATATATTATCTCTGGTCTATCTGGGGCATAACTTGTCTCAAATTCATTGTTACAACCCTCTTTCATGCATTTACGATGCCAGAGTTTGAATGGATTTCTATGCTTTGTAATTCTTTCATTATGCCTACAATAAAAACATTTTCTTGGTATAGGTATTTGAAATTTTCGATAAAACAACAATTCGTTGGGAATAATTTTGTAATTTCTATTACATTCAACACATGACAATATCTCATCGGTAATTAAATCTGGGACATCTTTTATACTGTCTGGTAATTGATCTGATTTTAGAGTCTCTTTACCAACAGTTCTTTGCAAATTATCTTGCCAGACATAATGTCTTTTAATAGCCCCGTCTTTGCTTAAATAAAAATGTTCTTGCGCAGATGATTCATTA
>JACCDO011943743.1_pt1 | contig 11566 bp, 8 predicted proteins | sample 7446101 | NCBI WGS metagenome assembly JACCDO01 (sample SAMN15323440, study PRJNA562643) | freshwater metagenome | isolation source: river surface water | place: USA:Blue River Watershed | collected 2017-08-16
CACTGGCGGGAGAGGTCGATGGCAGCGAGGGTTTCGACCCGCAGGGCGGCTTTGGCGCCGAAGCCGCCGCCGACGTAGGGGGCCAGCACACGCACCTTCTCGCGGGGGAGGCCGTAGCGCTCGGCCAGATCGTCGGCCATGCCGCTGACGTTCTGGGTGGAGAGGTAGACCGTGAGCTCGCCGTCGGCGGTGGCCGGCCAGTGGGCGACGGCGCCGTGGGGCTCCAAGGTGCTGTGGCACTGGACATGGGTGCGGTAGGTCTGCTCGACCAGCGTGCCGGGGCCGCCTGCGCGTAGGGCGTCGATGGCCCGGCCCGCCGAGCCGGGGCGGAGGAGGGCGTCGCCCTGCACGGGGCCGCGAAGGTTGGCCTCCCAGCGGGCCTTGAGCAGGGGGCCCTCGGAGTGGTTGCCGGCGCTGGCGCGATCCTCAGGGAAGACCACCGGGGCGCCGGGCAGGCGGGCGGCGTCGAGGCCGACGGCAGGCGTGTGGACGTCGTACTCCACCACGATGGCGGCCAGGGCGCGCTCGGCGGCCTTTCGGTCGACGGCGGCGATGGCGCCCAGCTCCTGACCGGCGAAGCGCACGAGGCCGCTGGGGCCGAGCAGGCGCACGAAGCCGCGCACGCCGGGCAGGGCCAGGGCGGGGCCGGCGTCGAGGCGGGTGACGGTGGCGTGGGCGTGGGGGCTGCGCAGCATCCGGGCGAAGAGCTGGCCGGGCAGGGCGACATCGGCGGTGTAGGTGGCGGCGCCGCGCACCTTCTCGGGGCCATCCCAGCGGGCGGGGTGCGGGCCCTCGGCGTCGAATTCCCCGGCGGCGGCCCGGCGCACGGCGTTGCGGATCTGCAGGGCCGCGCCGCAGCGACAGATGTGCCCGCTGAGGGCCTCGTCGACGATGTCGTCGGAGGGCGCCTCGCCGGGGTGAGCGGCCCGCCAGCGATCGACGAAGGCGGCGCCCTCCACCACAAAGCCGGGGGTGCAGTAGCCGCACTGCAGGCCGTCGGTGGCGAGCAGGGCCCGCTGGACGGGGTGCAGGCCGCTCTGGCCGATGCCCTCGACGGTGGTGATGGCGCGGCCGTCGAGGGCGGCGGCGGGGAGCAGGCAGCTCGCCACGGGGGTGCCGTCGAGCAGGATCGCGCAGGCGCCGCAGGCCCCCTGGCCGCAGCCCTCCTTGGCGCCCCGCAGGCCGAGCCCCTCGCGGATCAGCTCCAGGGCGGTGTCTTCGGCGCGGGCCATCGTGCTGTGGGCGGCGCCGTTGACCGACACGGTCACGGGCACCGACTCGGGGGCGGCGCCGAAGGGGCCGCTGGCCTGCGCGACTTGGGGCGCGGTCGGGGCGACGGCGGCGCCGATCGCGGCGCTGCGCAGGACATCTCTTCGCGACCAGGCCATGACAGGGCTCCCAGGGTGCGGGGAGGATACCCCGGGCGGAGCCGGGAGCGCCGATGAGCTGGAGGGACCGCCTGGGTCGGGCCACCCGACGTCGACCGCTCGGCGTCTGGCATCACCCCGAATTGCGCCTGCCCTTCACCTCGATCGAGCAGCGCACGGGCCTCGATCCGCGGCGGGGCGAGCTGGTCTTGTGGTTCGCCCTGCAAGAGGGCTGCCTGCGGCCCGAGGATCTCTTCGTGCCGGCGCGGGCCTCCTACATCGCCCTGGCCCGGGTCCACCCCTTGCCCTGGCTGGAGGCCTTGCTGCGCCCCGAAGAGCTGGGGTGGATCTTCGGCGTCGAGCCCTGGGATGTGCCGGTGGACGCCGTGCTCGGCTGCCTGCGGCGGGCGGTGGGGGCGACGATGGAGGCGGCGGCCTTCGCCCTGCGCACCGGCCGGCCGGCGATGTGCCTCTCGGGGGGCTTTCACCACGCCCACCGGAGCCGCGGCCACGGCTTTTGCGCCGTCAACGACATCGCCGTGGCCATCGCCGCCCTGCGCGCCGACGGCTTCGCTGGGCCGGTCGGCGTGATCGACGTCGACGCCCACCCGGCCGACGGCACCGCTGATTGCCTCGCCAGCGACCCGGCGGCCTGGATCCGCTCGCTCTCGGGCATGGACTGGGGGCCCTACCCGCCGGTGCTGGTCGAGCGGATCGCGCCGGCCGGCTGTGGAGGGCCCGTGTACCTGCGCGAGCTGAGGGCCCTGCTCTCCGATCTGCCGCCCGCCGAGCTGATCTTCGTGGTGGCCGGCGCCGATGTGCGGGCCGGCGACCCCTTGAGCCCCTTCGCGCTGTCCGAAGAGGACCTCGCCGCCCGCGACGGGCTCCTGGTCGATGTGATCGGCGATCGGCCCAGCGTGTGGCTGCCGGCCGGCGGCTATGGCCGCGAGGCCTTTCGACCCTACGCCCGCCTGCTGCGCCGGCTGGCCACGGGGTGGGATCGGCCCCTCGTGCCCGGGGTCGATCCGCTGCGGGCCCGCTTCCTGCTTTCACCGCCCATCCTCGTTGATGATGACGACCGGGCCGATGAGATCGAGCTGTCGGCCTCCTTCGGCATGGGGCCGCCGCCGACGCCGCGGCTCTTTGGCCGCTACTCCGCCGAGGCCCTCTCCCAGGTGTTGGCCTCCTTCGGCCTCGACGCCGTGATCGAGCGCCTCGGCTACCGCGACCTGCGCCACGAGATCGATCGCACCGGCATGGGCGAGCGGGTGCGCCTGTATGGCCGCGCGGCGGGCGCCGAGCACCTGCTGGTGGAGCTGGTGCTGGAGCCCCAACCGAGCGAGGGGCGGCTCTTTGTTCACTGGCTGACCCTGCGCCACCCCATGGCCGGCTTCCGCCTGGAGCGGCCGCCCCTGCCCGGCCAGGAGGTGCCGGGGTTGGGCCTCGTGCGGGAGTGTGTGGCGATGATGCTGCGCCTCGCCAGCCGCCTGGGCCTCGCCGGCCTGCGCATGGTGCCGGCCTGGCTGCATGTGGCCTACGCGGCGCGCCGCGACTTTCACTTCGTCGATCCGGCGCGTCAGTCGGTCTTTCTCGCCCTGCTGCGCGATCTGGCCGAGGTGCCGATGGCCCAGCTCTCGCGCGACCTGTCGGCGGGCCGGGTGCGCTGCGACGGGGGGCCCTTCGCCTGGACGCCGGCGCCGATGGACTGCCTGATCGACGGCGCTCCCCCCGAGGTGGAGCCGGCGGCCCACGTCTTCACCCTGCAGGCGCCCCAATTGGAAGGTGCTGGCGGCGCGGAGTAGGATCGGGGCAGCGGTCTGGCCGCCGGAGCCCCGAATGTACGTGAGCCGCGTCGCGCGGAAGCACATTCGGGCGGTGACCGCAGCAGCGCTGGTTCAGGCGGAGTTCCAGCCGCGGCCTTCGCCTGGAGCGTGGGCTCTGACCGGGCGCCCGATCAGGGCGTGACGATGCCGCAGATCGAGGGGTAGCCCTCGGGCAGCCCGGCGGCCCAGGGCTCGGGGGACTGGCCCTTCTCGTGGTCGGCGAAGAAGGGCAGGAAGAAGCTGCTTGGATCGGCGGGGATCGTGTGGCCGCCGTCGTGGTCGCAGGCCACCACAAAGTGCCCGTCGGCCACGAGGTCTTCGGTCATGCCGAGCGTGGTGGTCTCGAAGGAGAGGGGGCCGTAGGTGTCGGAAGGGCCGCCCCACAGCGCCAGCACGGGGATGTCGTCCTGGGGGGCCGAGTATGCGATGACGCCGGTGGTGCCGCCGCTGAAGATGGCGGTGGCGGCGAGGTTCTGGGAGCGGTGGACGGTGAGGTAGCTGGTCCACAGGCCGCCGGCGCTCATGCCGGTGGCGTAGACGCGCCGGGTGTCGACGGCGAACTGGTCGGCGAGGCAGGCCAGGGCGTCGTCGAAGAGGGCCAGATCGACGTTGCCCTCGGGTTGTGAGATGAACTGCCACTCGTAGTCCGAGCAACAACTCTCGGGCGCGATGACGATGGCGCCTTGCTCCTCGACGAGGCTCTCGAGCTCCAGGTAGCGGATCGCCTGCCGGGCGTTGCCGCCGAGCCAGTGCCAGCCAAAGACCACCGGGGCCCCCTCGGGGTTGGCCGGCAGGCGCAGCTCGAAGGTGCGCGCTTCGCCGCCGCTCAGAAAGCCCTCGTTGGTGCCCTCCACCAGAGTGGGGCAGACGCCGCCGCTGTAGGTGGGGGCCTCGGGCGCGGGCGGGGCGGTGTCTTCTTCTTCGGGAGCGGCGGTGTCGTCGCCGGGATCGGCGGCAGGCTCGTTTTTGGGGTCAGCGGCGCAGGCGAGCAGCAGGAGCAGGGTCATGGCGACTCCGAGGCGGGGCGGCGGCGCTCGTCGCGCAGGCTGGCGAGCTTGCGGTGCAGGGCGCGGTGGGCGGCCAGGGGGCCGTCGGGGATCCAGTTGGGGCGCGGCGGCACCTCGCCCCGGGGGTGGTCGTTGAGCTGGAGCCAGGGCAGGGCGCCCTCGCGGGCGGCGTGCATCATCCGGTGGACGTGGCGCAGCTCGCCGGGTTGGGCGTGGTCGCGCTCGGCCTGGAGGCGCAGGTAGGCGCAGGGCAGGGCGCCGACGTGGCGAACGGCCTCGCGGGGGCGCCAGTAGACCTCGTCGTGGTTGGCGTGCCCGGCCGCGGGGGCCATGCGGGCGCCGCCGGCGGTGATGATCTCGCGATCGGAGGGGCCTTCCCAGTCGAGGACCCAGGCGACCGGCGCGCCGAGTTGGGCGGCGGCCCCGACGGCCATGGCCACGCCGAGCGAGATGGCGACGAGGCCGATGCGCGCGGGATCGACGTCGGGGCGGGCGGCGAGGAGGCGCACCAGGGTGGCGACGTCGTCCTGGTGCTCGGGGCCGCCGTAGTCTTCTTCGCCCCAACTCTGGCCGCGGCCGGCAGGGTCGAAGCGCAGGGCGATGTAGCCGAGGCGGGCCGCCTCATCGGCGTTGATCGGCGCCTTGTACCCCTCGAAGACGGCGGCGCCGTCGTCGATCCCGGGGCAGAGGATCAGCGCGGGCTTGCGGGCGGGCCCGCCTTCGACCCGGTGCACCCAGGCGTCGAGCTTGTAGCCGGCGGTGGAGTGCAGCACGAGGCGCTCCACCGTCACGGCCGGGCCGCGGCGGGCCCGGGCGGCGCGCACGGCGAGGGCGATGCGGCGGGAGAGGGCGGCGCGCAGCCGTTCGGCGGAGAGGGGCGGGGTGGACATCAAGGCCTCGGGCCTCTTCGGTAGCTGCCCAGGGCGGGGGCGGCCAGCAGGTAGACGAGGCCGCCCATCATCGGCGGGAGCAGGCCATGAAAGCTCAGCTCGCGCAGGGCGTCGGGGCGCAGCAGAAAGAGGGCCGGCGCTGCGCAGAGGAGAGGATGCAGGCGCCCCAGCAGCGCCCCCAAGGCGAAGGGCGCGGCCAGCAGCGGATCGACGAGGAGGGCCAGCGCGGCGAGCCCGGCGCTGGCCAGCGGCCCCGAGCCCTGGGGCCGAAGCCGCATGCGCAGGGCGACAAAGACGAGCAGGCCGGCGCTCCAGGCGAAGGGGCCCTTCATCCACCAGCCCGTCGCGGGCATGCCCATCACGGCGGCGGCGGTGGCCTCGGCCTCGGCGATCGGAGCGCCCGGCAGGGCGTAGACGAGGGCGCTGACGGCGGCGGCGGCCAGGGCGCAGAGCAGGGCCTTTACGAGCTGGCCGGGCAGCTCGGGCAGGGCGCGGGCGTCGGCGAGGCCGGAGAGCAGCCCGGCGCCGATGAGGGCGGTGAGCGCGCTCCCCGGCAGGTGTCGGCCGAAGAGCAAGGCGCTGGCGTGCGCCTCGGGGCTCGGCGCGGGCGGGCTGGGGGCCGCGGCGAGGGCGGCGAGGGTGGCCAGGGTCTCGGCCAGGGCGGCTGGATCTACGGTGGTGTCGCTGGGCTGGTGGTAGCGCGAGAAGACGCCGCCCTCGCCGCGGCCAAAGAGCAGCAGGGCTGGCCGCCCGGCGGCGGAGAAGGGGGCGTGGTCGCTGCGCTCGCCCTGGGGCAGCAGCCGGCTGTAGATCTGGTAGGCCCAGGGCGTGTTGGGGCGGGCCGGCGCCCAGGCCTCGCTGAGCCAGCCCAGGGCCGCGGGCGACCAGGAGGGCCCAAAGCCCATCGCCGAGAGCTGGCCCTGGCCGGTGAGGTCGAGGGAGACGACGAGGCGGGGCAGCTCGCCGCGGGGGAAGGCCCCGGCGAAGGCGGCCATGTGCGACGAGCCGATGAGGCCGATCTCCTCGGCCACCGGAAAGCCGAGGCAGAGGTCGGGTGCAGGGCTCGTGCGGGCCAGCTCCAGCAGGATGGCGACGCCCGCGGCGTTGTCGACGGCGCCGGCGCTGCCTTCCACCGAGTCGGTGTGGGCCAGAAAGAGCCGGTCGCCAGCGCCGCGGCAGGCCAGGAGGTTGCCGGGGAGGCCGATGGGGAGAGGCTCCCAGCCGGCCTCGCGCAAGCGGGCCTCGACATAGCGGGCGGCCTGTCGGGCGGCCGGGCTGCCGGCGGGGCGGGGGCCGATCTGCTCCACGAGGGCGGAGACATCGGCCTGCACGCGCGTCAGCTCGAAGGGAGGCAGGTCCATGGCGCAGGGGCTCCGGGGGCGGGATAACCCCGGGCGATGCCAAGACGACCCCCCCAGCCCCGCGATGACCTGGATGATCTGGGCGAGGTGGCCGAGCCCGAGGCGGCCTGGCCCGAAGAGGGCGAAGAGCCGTCGCCCACGCCCCTTGACGCCGCCATCGACGAGGAGGCCGACGAGGGCCCCTGGCCCGATGAGGAGGGCGAGGCGCGCGATGAGCTTCAGGATTGGAGCGAGCCCGCCGATGAGGAGCCCGGCGACGGGCTCACCGAGGAGGGGGCCGGTGAGGAGCCGCCCGAGGCGGTGGAGGGCGAAGCGCCCGGCGAGGCCGACTGGCTGCTGCTCGAAGGCATCGATCTGGTGCCGCGGGGCCTGCGCATCGCCGGCCACGAGGAGCGGGTGGACCTGCCGGTCCTGGGCCTCCAGGGTGTGGTGGCGCTGCTCGACACGGGCGCCGAGGTCTCCACGCTCTGCGGCCCGGGCCTCGCCGAAGAGGCGGTGCGCACCGTGCTCCGCCTCGGGCGGGCCGACCGGATGGTGACCCTGCACACCCAACCCGGTGACCTGCTCTCCCTGCGGCTCGGCCGCGACGTGCTGGCTGGCTGGTTGCTGGTCGACGCCAACCAACGTTTTCTGTTTCGGCGGTGATGTGAAAGGCCAACCTCTGCTGCGCCTGCTCCGCGTGTACGGCCTGCGACACAGCGCATCCTACCTGGGAGGAGGGGCGGCCCTCTTCCTCACCAACCTGCTCAGCGTCGAGATCCCCGTTCAGATCGGCGCCGCCATCGACCAGGGGGCCGGGTCCGCGGGGCCCCACATCCTCGCCGTGGCGGGGATGGGCGTGGGGGTGATCGCCGTGCGCACCCTGTCGCGGGTGCTGATCTTCAACCCCGGGCGCGACGTCGAGCGCGACCTGCGGGCCGACCTCTTTCGCTTCCTGCTGCGCCAGCAGCCGACGGCCTACGCCACCCGCACCACCGGCGACCTCATCAGCCGCGCCACCAACGACATCACCTATGTGCGGGCCCTCGTCGGCTATGGGCTGATGGCCGCGCTCAACGTGGTGATGGCCGTGGGCTTGACGGGCTGGAAGATGCTGAGCCTCTCGCCGCTGCTGACCCTGGCGGCGGTGGCGCCGGTGCTGGTGGGCCTCGTGGTGGTGCGCTGGGGCATCGGCGAGATCCACCGCCTGAGCCGCCAGAGCGCCGAGCAGTTGGGCGCCTTGTCCGAACATGTGCTCAGCAGCTTTCAAGGGGTGGCCACCATCCAGGGCTTTGTGGCCGAGCGGGCCTTTCTCCAGCGCTTCGATGACAGCGCCGAGGCCCTCCTGGCGACGCGGATGCGCAGCAGCATGGTGAGCTCGCTGGCCTTCCCGGCCCTGGCCCTGTCCGGCAGCGTCTCGGTCTTCATGGTGCTCTATGTGGGCGGCCCGCTCGCTGTTCGCGGCGACCTGTCGGTGGGCGAGGTGGCGGCCTTCACCACCCTGCTCGGCGTGCTCCTGCCGCCCCTGCGCTCGCTCGGCTGGATGTTGAGCGTGCTGCAAACCGGCATCGCCTCGCTGACCCGCATCTTCGAGGTGCTCGACACGCCGATCGACCGCCCCGAGGGCGCGCAGCCCCAGCCGATCGCCCCCGGGGCGCCGGGCTTTTCGCTGCACAACCTGAGCTTTGCCTACCCCGATGCCCCCGATCATCCCGTGCTGGAGGGCATCAGCGTGGAGATCCCGCCCGGGTCGGTGGTCGGCGTCTTTGGCCAGACCGGATCGGGCAAGAGCACGCTGCTGCGCTTGCTCGCCCGCCTCTACAACCCGCCCGAGGGGGCGGTGACCCTGCTGGGGCGCGACGGATCGCGGCGCGACCTGCGCAGCATCGACCTCGACGCCTGGCGGGGGCGCCTCGCGATGGCGCCCCAACGGCCCTTCCTCTTCAGCGACACCATCCGCGAGAACGTGGCGCTGACCGATCCCATCGACGAGGCCAGCGTGCAGCGGGCCGTCGACATCGCGGCCCTGGGGCCCGACCTCGCCGCCCTGAGCGGGGGCCTCGACACGGTGGTGGGCGAGCGCGGGGTGATGCTGTCCGGCGGCCAGCGTCAGCGGGTGGCCTTGGCCCGGGCCCTGTCGCGGCCGGCCGATCTGGTGCTGCTCGACGACGTGCTCTCGGCGGTCGATCACCACACCGAGGCCCGCCTCGTGGAGACGCTGTCTGCCCTGGCCGACAGCGACGGCGGGCGGCCCACCCAGGTCATCGTCAGCCACCGGGTCTCGGCCATCCGCCACGCCGACCTCGTGCTGGTGCTGCACCAGGGGCGGCTCGTCGATCAGGGGCGCCCCGCCGAGCTCCTCGCCAGGCCGGGGCCCTTTTTGGAGGCCGCCCTGGCCCAGACCCCCAAAGACGATGTGGAGGTGGCCCGATGAGCGCCGACAAGGACGAGCGCGTCGAGGGCCCCGACCTCGCGCTGCTGCGCCGCATCTGGCCCTACGCGGCCCCCGACCTGCGCTTCTTTGTCTGGGCGCTGATCGCCACGCCGGCCATCGCGGCCCTCTCGCTGGTGCAGCCGCAGCTCTTGAAGGAGGCCATCGACGCCCACATCGTGCCCGGCGTGCTCGACGGCCTCGCCGGGGTGGCCCTGGCCTTTCTGGGGGCGGTGGTGGGCGGCTATGTGTTGGAGTCGACCTACACGCTGGGGCTCTCCTACGGCGGCCAGCGCACGATCATGCGCTTGCGGCGGTCGCTCTACGCCCACACCCTGGGCCTGGGGCAGGCCTTCTTCGACCACCAGCCGGCGGGCAAGCTGCTCACCCGGGTCACCAGCGATGTGGAGGCGCTGGGCGAGACGCTCACCGCGGGCGTGGTGACCATCCTGCTCGATCTGCTGCTGATCACCGGCACCCTGTCGGTGATGTTCTGGCTGGACTGGCGCTTGTCGCTGCTGCTGCTCTTTCTGGCGCCGGGGCTCCTCCTCGTGCTCGACCTGCTGCGCCGGCAGCTTCGGGGCCTCTTCTTGGAGACCCGCGAGGCCATCGCCGCGGTCAACACCAACCTCGCCGAGCGGGTCGATGGGGTGCAGATCGTCCAGCTCTTCGGCGCCGAGGCCCTGGCCGAGAAGCGCTTCGCCGTGCACAACCGGCGCTTCGCCGACGCCACCAAGACCTCGAACATCTACGACGCCGCGATGTTCGCCATCGTCGACGGGCTGTCGAGCGTCTTTGTGGGCGTCATCCTGTGGTACGGCCTCGGCCTCGCCGACCCGCTGCTGGCGCCGATCGGCCTCGACCTCGGCGGGGGCGCGCTCTCGGCGGGCCTCCTCGTGGCCTTCATGGACTACATCGACCGGCTCTTTCGGCCCCTGCGCGAGCTCTCGGGCAAGATCACCATCCTGCAGCGGGCGGCGGCCTCGCTCTCCAAGATCTTCTGGCTGCTCGACGTGAAGCCGCCGGCCGACGGCGAGGCGGTGGTGACCACCGGGCCGGGGCACCTCGTGCTGCGCGACGTGCACTTTCGCTACCGGGCCGAGGCCGAGCCGGTGCTCCAGGGCGTCGACCTCGAGCTGCGGCCGGGCGAGGTGGTGGCCATCGTCGGCGCCACGGGCTCGGGCAAGACCACGCTCACCCGCCTGCTCGACCGGGCCTATGAGGGCTACACCGGCAGCATCCTGCTCGATGGGGTCGAGCTTTCCACCCTCTCGCGGCAGAGCCTGCGCCGGCGGGTGGCGGCGGTGCGCCAGGACATCGTGGTCTTCAGCGCCACCGCGCGCTTCAACATCTCGCTCGGCAACCCGGAGATCAGCGCCGAGCGCTGCGCCGAGGCGGCGGCGATGACCCACGCGACGCGCTTCGTCGAGCGGCTCGGCTGGGAGCATGTCTTGAAGGAGCGGGGGGCCGATCTCTCGGTGGGCGAGGGGCAATTGCTCACCTTCGCCCGCACCCTGGCCCATTCGCCCGACGTGGTCATCCTCGACGAGGCCACGGCTTCGGTGGACTCGGCCACCGAGGCGCTGGTGCAAGAGGCCATCGCGCGAATCCTGGTGGGGCGCACGGTCCTGGTGATCGCGCACCGGCTGTCGACCATCCAGCGGGCCGACCGCATCGCGGTGATGGAGCGGGGTCGGGTGATGGAGTTGGGCAGCCACGCCGAGCTGATGGCCCTGGGCGGGCGCTACGCCGGGCTGGTGGAGGCCGGGCGCGGAGCTGCAGACGGTCAAGCGGAAGGGCCGCGGCCGGGGTAACCTCAAGGACGGAGGCGGTGACCATGGTGTGGCGATGCCTGGGTCTGCCGGCGCTGGTCGCCGGGCTGGTGGGCTGCTCGATCTTCGACAAGGGGGGCGGCGGCCTCGTGAAGGGCGACACCGCCAGCCCCACGGAGGACGGCGGCGACGGCGCCGACGACACCGACACGGGGCTCGGCGAGGCCGACGCCGACACGGATGCCGACGCCGACAGCGACGCCGACGCCGATGGGGACGCCGACGCCGACGCCGACGCTGACGCCGACACGGGCAGCACGGTGGACTGCGACGCCACCATCCCCCTGCCGGAGACGATCGACGAGTGTGTGACCGACACCCTGCGCTGCGGCGACCATGTGCTCTCGTCGAACGCCCGCGGCTCGCAGGTGCTCGATCAGGAGGCCTACACCAACTGGTTCTGCAACTACGGCGAGTCCACCCGCTACACCGGCCCCGAGCGGATCTACGACTTCAAGCACCCCGGCACGGGCGATGTCACCTTCATCCTCGATGCGCCCTGCGAAGAGCTGGACCTCATCGTGATGCGCTGGGACTACTGGGACTCCGAGGGCATCTGCCCCTACGAGACCACCGTGATGGTGCCCACCTGCGACGTCGATGACTCCCGGGCGGGGGGCGAGGTGACGGTCTGGGATGGGGCAGAGGACCACCACTACCTCGTGGTGGTCGACTCTCCCGACAATGTCGAGACGAACTACAACCTGTCTGTCCTTTGCGAGTAGCAGGAGCGCCATTGGCCCGAACGGTCCTCTTTCCTGGGCTCCTTGGACTGCTGCTGGCAGGCTGCGAGCTGATCCTCAACGACAAGGCCGTCAGCGATGACTCGGCGACGGGCGACGACGGCGGGGGGAGCGGCGACGGCGGCTCGGGCAG